>ENA-ORSA01000002-ORSA01000002.1-human-gut-metagenome-genome-assembly--contig:-NODE-2-length-276466-cov-9.735669_pt1 | contig 276466 bp, 245 predicted proteins | sample MGYA00242179_ERZ509142 | MGnify/ENA primary metagenome ERZ509142 (study PRJEB26280, sample SAMEA2338659) | human gut metagenome | biome: human gut; feature: human-associated habitat; material: faeces... | reverse complement strand
TTATCGCTTAAGCTTCCCGGAACCCCGCGTCTAACGCGGGGTTTTCTTTATACAAAAAAGAGCCGAACATAAAGTTCAGCTCTTTGCGTAATTATAAATTTTATGTTGTGGTACGTAAATTTTGCTCATTATTCAATCGCAAAATTTGCATAGCTTCGCTGGCACAATTATTGCCTTCGCTGTCATTCGGCACTAATTGGCGACTCAGCTAAATCGGCGCTCAGTTAAGTTACGCGCGGGAAATGTATTCGCCGGTACGGGTATCAATGTTGAGTACGTCGCCTTCGTTAATGAACAGAGGTACTTTAACAACATAGCCGGTGTCCATGGTTGCGGGTTTGCTGCCGCCGGTAGCCGTATCGCCGCGGATGCCCGGGTCGGTTTTAACAACAGTCAGTTCAACGGTGTTCGGCAGGTCAACGCCGATAACGCGGCCGTTGTAAATCATGATTTTGGCATCCATGTTTTCTTTAAGGAAGTTGATGGCATTGCCAAGCTGTTCTTTGGTAAGTTCGGACTGTTCGTAGGTTTCGTTGTCCATAAATACATAGTTGCCGTCGGATTCATACAGATACTGCATTGCGCGGCGGTCGATATGTGCTTTCGGCAGACGTTCGCCTGCGTTGAAGGTGCGTTCTACAACGGCACCGGTGCACATGTTGCGCATTTTAGCACGTACAAAAGCTGCGCCTTTGCCCGGTTTTACATGCTGGAATTCTACAACCTGCCATGCGTCGCCATCGATGGTAACAGTTACGTTGGTTTTAAATTCGTTGGTTGAAATCATAAATGCTCCTCCTGTTTATTTAAAATTAAACAATTTCCATCAGTTGCTTTTTAACGCCGCACAGCACTTTAGCGCCGTCATCCGTCAATACAACCGTGTCTTCGATACGTACACCGCCCTTGCCGGGAATGTAAATACCTGGTTCTATGCTGAATGTCATGCCGGGCTCCAGCACAACATCAGTACCGCGTTTGTTGATATTGGGCATTTCGTGAATTTCAAGGCCCACGCCGTGCCCCAGCCCGTGCACGTAGTTTTCGCCGTAGCCGCGCGAGGTAATATATTCTCTTACAATCGCGTCAAGCTCCGCGCCCGTCATGCCGGGCTTTGCGCTTTTTAAACCGCGCCACTGGGCTTCTTCAACTATGGTGTAAATTTCCTTGTGCCACGAATTGGCCATGCCGAGCACAACCGTTCTTGTCATGTCGGAATGGTAACCGTCGTACACAGCGCCAAAGTCGAAGGTAATAAAATCGCCTATTTCAATCTGTTTATCGCTTGCCATGCCGTGCGGCAGAGCGCTGCGCGCGCCGGAGGCGATAATCGTATCAAACGAAGGTTTTTCGCTGCCCATACTGCTCATGTAATATTCAAGCCTTGCAGCCAGTGCTTTTTCCGTCATGCCGGGTTTAATTTCCGGCAGCAGTTTTAAAAACGCCTGGTCGGCAATTTTAAAAGCTTTCCACATCAGATTCAGTTCGCGTTCGTCTTTAACCATGCGCAGATACTTTAAATCAATGTTTAAAAGCTCTTTGCCGCTTACTGCCTCTTTAAGGCTCTGGTAATCGTTATAGCTGTAAGCTGCGCCGTCAAAACCTATTTTGGTATGCGCCTTGGCAAAATCCGCCGCTGCCTGCCAGATATCGCCGTTGTAGGTAAATACACGGCAGTAATGCTGCACTTCGCCTTCTGCCTGCGTGGTGTAGCGCCCGTCGGTTATTAAAACCGTGCTTTTGGCATCAACATACAGCAGGCTGCTGTCGCCGCGGAAGCCTGACAGATAGCGGATTGTCGGTATATCCTTCACAATAACGCAGTCAAGCCCGTTTTTGGCCATCAGGCTTAAAAACCTGCCCAAACGCTGCATCATTTCCACTCCACCAGTCTTTCCTAAACAATAATACCATTATATTTTATCATAAATACTGCCTGCTGTCACTATAAAACCGGCTCGCCTTCCAGAATTTCTACCGTAAAGGGCATGTTTTCAATTATTTCCATTACGTCGTTGTAGGTATCGGGCGTGCCTAAAAGCTTAACCACGCCTTCACGCGGGTCTTCGGTTGTAACAAGCGCCAGGTGTTCGTAGCCTTCCATAATCCAGTTTACGTCGGCAATGCGTTCCGGCGCCACGCGCAGATAGATAATACTTCGGTCGTCGCTCATATAATTTTCCTCCGCAGCAGCGAATCGGGCAGAAGCTCCGCAGCGCAGTCAATCCAAAAGTGCTGGCGTGCGTGCGGCGCACATTCGATGGGCGTGCCTTCTTCGTCCTGCATATTTTTAAGTTCCAGCGGCATTAAGGTGCCGTCCGTCATTAAAAGTTCCAGCTTTTCGCCGTTTTTTACGTTGTTGCGCTGCTCAATCAGCGCTTTTTTATTTGCTTTATCGTAGCTTAAAACAATGCCCACAAAATCGTGCGTCTGTTCGTAGCTGCTGGTGGTGTAAACCTGCGCATCCGCGCCGGGTGTGCCAAAGGCAAAGCCTTCGGTATAAGGGCGGTGCGATACTTTGTTAAGTTCTTCAATCCACTCCGGCAGCACTTGGTAGCCTTCCGGGTCTTTCATGTAAGCGTCAATCGCCTTACGGTATACGCTGACAACGGTTGCCACATAGTGCACGCTTTTCATGCGGCCTTCTATTTTCAAGCTGCAAATGCCTGCTTTAACAAGCTGCGGTATGCGCGCAATAAGGCATAAATCCTTGCTGTTCATTACGTAGGTGCCGTGCGCGTCTTCTTCAATATCGTAGCTTTCGCCGGGGCGGTTCTTTTCGTGCAGGGTGTATTCCCAGCGGCAGGCCTGCGCACATGCGCCGCGGTTGCCGTCGCGCCCAGTAAGGTAGCTGCTTAAAAGGCAGCGTCCGCTGTAGGATATGCACATTGCGCCGTGTACAAAGGCTTCCAGTTCCACGGTGGTTTTAGCACCGATTTGTGCAAATTCTTCCAGCGAAAGTTCGCGCGCCAGCACTACGCGTTCCGCGCCCAAATCATGCCATGCCTGCACGCTTGCCCAGTTGGTGGTGTTGGCCTGCGTGCTTACGTGCAGCGGCATGCCGGGCACAACGCGCCGCGCCGTCTGCCATACGCCAATGTCGCTTATCAAAAGCGCGTCCGCACCGGTCTTTTGCAATTCTTGCAAGTATTCCGGCAGTTTTTCAATATCGCTGTTATGCGCAAAAATGTTTACGGTTACATAAACCTTTTTTCCTAAAGAATGGGCAAAGCCTGTCGCTTCTTTAATTTCGTCAATTTCAAAATTATTGGCAAAAGCGCGCAGGCCAAACATTTTGCCGCCCAGGTAAACGGCATCCGCACCGTAGCGCAGCGCCATTTTGCACTTTTCCATATTTCCTGCCGGCGCCAAAAGCTCCGGCTTAACAATTTGTCGTGTCATGTTCCTTCCTTACTGCGGGCCGTGAATATCTTCTATCGCCTGTAAATGTTCTTCGTAAGTGCGCGTAAAACGGTGGTGCCCGTCTTTTTCGGCCACAAAGTATAAATAATCTGTATTTTCCGGGTTCAGCACGGCTTTAATGGCGTCCATGCCGGGGCTGCCAACCGGTCCCGGCGGCAGGCCGGAGTTAACATATGTGTTGTACGGATTTTCGATGCGTGTATCGGCAATAGTGATTTCGGCCTTCTGTTCTCCGCCCAGTATATATTGAATGGTTGTATCCGACTGAATGGGCATGTAAATTTGCAAGCGGCGCAGAAAAACACCGGCAATGCGCGGCTGTTCTTCTTTAAAAACGGCTTCCAGCTCCACCATTGAAGCAATGGTTACTATATCGTGAATGGACATTTTGGTTTTTTCTGCCGCTTCGCCAATTTTTTCGTGGTTAATCTGCGTGTTAAACTCCTTAACCATCATGGCAAGCATATCTTTTTCCGTCATGCTGTCGTTAAACTGGTAGGTTGAAGGAAAAATAAAGCCTTCTGCTTTGTATTTTACATCGGCATTATTGGTTTCCATATATTTATACGGAGTATAGTTGCGTGCGGCTTCTTTAAATTTTTCCGCATCGCCCAGCCCTTCCGCCGCCAGTTTGGCTGCTGTTTTTTCTACCGTGTAGCCTTCAGGCACGGTAAAGCTTACGGTTTTAACCTGCCCGCGCGCCAGAATATCTATAATTTCGCCGTTTGATTTTCCTGCTTCAATTTCGTAGCTTCCGGCCTGCAATTTGCCTTCCAGGCCCATAAAACGCGCTTCCAGCCTGAAACTTTCAGGGCGTTTAATAAGTTTCTGCCTGTGCAGCATATTGGCAATGTCTGCCGCCGTCATACCGTTTTCTACCGTAATAACGTAGGTTTTGCCGTCGGCTAAATCGGCATTGTTGCCCGTATAATTTAAAACCCAGTAAGATGCTACAAATATTACCAGCAAAGTGCTCATAAAAAACGGTAATATTTTTCTCATGCTACGCCGCCCCTAAACATTCGTACTTTAAAAATGCCGGACCAGAGGTCCGGCAGGCAGTTTATTATTCTTCGTCCCATTCGGCAACGAGTTTTTCGTAAGCCGCTTTAACTTCTTCAAACTCCTCGTCGGTAGGCCCAAGATAAATTTCGTTGCCGTCTTCGTCAAAGTCAATGCGGGCAATGATTACATTGTCCTCGTCATCGTCTTCTTCATCATGGCAGTGGCATTCTTCATCTTCGCAGCCGCAGTCGTCAGCGTCCAAAGCGGAAAGAACTGCAAAGCTCTTTTCACCAACGGGGATAACCATTTCCTCACGGAAATACATTTCGTTGCCGTCCTCGTCGGTAATAACTACGATTTCTTCTTCGTCGATATGGTCATGCTCAAGCTCAAATTCTTTGTTATCGTCCATTTTGTACCTCTTTCTTAAAGCATAAGTATAATTAGGTTTATTTTATCGTATCATACCGCTAACTGTCAATAAAAGGATAAGTGAAATTTACTTAAACAAAAACAGCGCCCGCTGAAAATACGGACGCTGCTGCGTTAATTTTTACTTGCCAAACAATTTTCCAAGGCCCTGTTTTACTGCCCCGCCAACCTGCTGGCGCACGTTTTCGCGCACTTCTTCTTTGGTAGGAGCGGTAAAGCCTGATTCGCTCATTTTATCAAAAGTAATTTTGCCGTTACTGTTCATTACAGCATTGCTGGTAAAGCTGCCCAGCGGCGTGCCAATGGTAATGCCGGAGAAGGTCATCTGCCCGTTTGCACGGCTGAAATTGCCTGAAAGCGAGTTAAACGGAACGCCTGCAAAATTGCCGGGAGCAATAACAAACGTACCGCCCGCAACGGCGCTGTCTGCACTGCCGGTGCCGCTGGCGTCTGCTTCAAAGCTCAGCGGGCCGCTGATTTGCGTTTCCGTTACCGCTGTGCTGTCCATGCCGCTGCCGGAAAGATGCAGCGCAAAGTTTTTGGTTGCTGCCTCTACCGTGCCGCTTACGCCTAAAGTACCGCTGTAAACATTGGCATAGGTGTTACTTAACGTTACCAGACCGTTGGTATAGTTGTAATTACCGTTAATGCCCGTTGCCACAAGCGGAGCAACTTCCAGCTTATCCATGGTAAAGCTGCCGTTAATTACAGGCGCGTCAATCGGGCCGGTTACCTTGCCGTTAATGTTAACGCTGTCGGTAATGCCCATTCCGGGGCTTACAGCGTCCACGCGGAAGGAAGGCGCTGCCACGTTCAAATCATAAGTAGGCATGCCCTGTTTCTGGAACAGGATTTTGCCGTCCATGTTAACGTCCTGCCCTTCCACTTTGCCTTTAACGGCGGTAAACGAAGCTGCATTGTTGTCAATGGCAAAGCTGCCGCCGCCATCTGTAATGTTATAGCCCAAAGCCTTGCCTGTCACGCCGCTCAGGCTGCCGTCAAGGTTCAGGTTCCACTGCGCATCGTGCAGCCCAGCTGCAAGTTTGGCACCGTTAATAACGCCGCCGGTAATGCTCAGTTCACCAAACGAAGGCAGAACTTTCATAAGCTCAGTAATTTGCAGGTTTTTAACTTCGGCGCCGATTGTTACATCGTCATAAACCTTATCAATGCTGCCAATTAAATCAGCGTCGCCGTTTTTGCCCTGCAAAGTAAATTTAATATCCGGGAACTCTTTTAAATTAGCCTGCATTTCCACATTGCTGAAATCAAGCTTCTGCCCGTTCATGTCAAGCGCTAGAGCGCCGTCGGTAATTTCCACCATGCCGCGGAATTCTGTCGGCGTTTCATCATCTTTATCGGAAAAATTGATGTAGTTAATAATATCAAGCCCGTCTTTATCGGTGTAATTTACCGCAAACTGCGGCTTTTCGATAGAGATGCTGTTAATGGAGTTAATACCGAAAGAACCTTTAAGGATATCAAAAAGGTTGGCGGAAACGTTCATTTCCGGTACTTCGGCCAGTTTTTTGCCGTCAGGCGCAGTCCACACTACGTTTTCAAACACAACGTTGCCCGATACACTGGCACTGAAATGCCCTATTTCAAGCTTGCCCTGCAATACGGTCTGCTTGTCGGCCATTTCGCTTACAAAGCCTGCGGCTTTATTGCCTGCCACATGCACCGCCAGCGTGCCGAGAATTATCAGCACCGCTATTACGCCGCCGGCTATTTTATGTTTTCTCTGTAACATTAAAATCACCCCGCTGCCGTTTGTTTAGCGCCGACTGTCCAAATAGTTCTGCAAAATAACCACAGCCGCCATCATGTCAATAATTTTACGGCGTTTCTTGCGCTTCAAATCCGCGTCTATCAGCACATTTTCCGCCGCTACTGTCGAAAGCCTTTCATCCCACAGCACAACTTTAATGCCTTCAAAGCGTTTTTTCAGTTCTTCGGCAAAAGCCTCGCTTACATGCGCGCGTTCGCCTATTGTGCCGTTCATATTTTTGGGGTAGCCCAAAACAACCGTATCCACTTCATGCTCTTTAATCAGCTCGCCTATGCGCTCAAAATCGCGTTCTTCCGTTGTGCGGCGTATGGTTTCCACGCCGCCGGCAATCATGCCCAGCAAATCACTCGTTGCCACGCCTATTGTGCGCGTGCCGATATCAAGCCCCATGCTTCTTTTCATAGCGCCGCCCTACTTTTTAGCCGATGCGGAAAGATAACTTTTTACAAGCTCTTCCAAAAGCTCATAGCGTTCAAAACGGCGCAGCTTGGTGCGCGAATCTTTATGGCTGGTAATGTAAGTGGGGTCGCCGCTTAAAAGATAGCCCACAAGCTGGTCTACCGGATTGTAGCCTTTTTCCTCCAGCGCGGCATAAACCTCGCGGATAGTCTGGGCTACGTCTTTTTTATCTTCAGTGCGTTTAAACATCATGGTTTCGCTTGAAATGCTCATAACTATACCTCCTTTAAAAATAAAAAGGCTTTTTATTTATTTTAACATACCTTAACGCAAAATAATAGAAAGAAACGGCTGAGCTTTAAACCCAGCCGTTACTATTTTGTGAAATTATTTAATCTGTCCTTCAATAACAGTCAGTGCGGTTTTCAATGCTTCATCAAGTTTGGAAGCATCTTTGCCGCCGGCCTGCGCCATATCGGGGCGTCCGCCGCCGCCGCCGCCGCAAACTTTGGCAACTTCCTTAACAATCTGCCCGGCATGGATGCCTTTGGCAACAGCGTCTTTGGTTGCCATGGCAAGAATGTTGATTTTGCCGCTGTCAATAACGTCAGCCAGCACTACAACGCCGCCTACTTTATCGCGCATCTGGTCGCCCAGGCTGCGCAGTGCTTCAACGTCACCGGCGCTTACTTTCTGTACAAGTACGGGAACGCCTTTAATATCGCAAACGCTGGAAGCAGCGTCGCTTACCTGCGCTTTGGCAATCTGGCCTTCCAGCTCGCTGATTTTCTGTTCCGCTGCTTTATAATCGGACTGCAATGCACAGATACGTGCGCAAAGGTCATTGCTGCGGCATTTAAGACCGGTTGCTGCGGTTTTAACCATGTCTTCCATCTCGCGTACATAATTCAGCGCGCCGTGGCCGGTTACGGCTTCAATACGGCGTACGCCTGCACCGGTGCTCGATTCGGACAAAATTTTAAACATGCCAATCTGCGCGGTGTTGCCAACATGCACGCCGCCGCAGAATTCCATGGAGAAGCCCGGTACGGTAACAACGCGTACAATGCTGCCGTATTTTTCGCCGAACAGTGCAACTGCACCGCGTTTTTTGGCTTCGTCAATCGGCAGTTCTTCAATAGTTACATCTTTTGCTGCCAGAATCTGGTCGTTTACAATTTCTTCAACCCTGCGCAGTTCTTCTTCCGTTACGGGAGAGAAATGCGAGAAGTCGAAACGCAGACGGTCAGGGCCAACATAGCTGCCTGCCTGGTTTACATGGTCGCCCAAAACCTGTTTTAAAGCTGCATGCAGCAGGTGTGTTGCGGTATGGTTGCGGGCAATATCGTTTTTGCGTCCGCGTTCAATTTCAAACTTAACTTCGTCGCCAACGGCAACGGTGCCTTCGGTTACGGTGCCAATCATAATGGTTGCTCCGTCCGGCAGTTTTTTGGTAATTTCAACCTGCATTACGCCGGCAGGGGCAATAATGCGGCCGGTATCGCCAAGCTGTCCGCCGCCTTCAGCGTGGAATGCGGTAACATCGGTAATAACAGCGGCTTTTTTGCCGTCTTCCATGCTCTCAACCGGCTGTGCGTCATGAGCAGGATACATGGCAGCAATTTTGCCGCCCTGTGCGCCTTCATCAACCTTTAAGGAAGCAAGGTCAATGCTGCGGGTGTTGTAAATTACCGGGCGTCCGGTTTTGTCGTCGCGAGCGTCGCGTGCCATTTTGCGCTGAACTTCCAAAGCCTCATTAAAGGCCTTATCGTCCATCGTCATGCCTTCTTCTTCCAGAATTTCGGCAGTCAGCTCACGCGGGAAACCGAAAGTGTCGCTCAGGCGGAAAGCAGTTGCGCCGTCCAGCACGGTTTTGTTTTCTTTTTTGAGGCTTTCGATTTCGGTGTATAAAAGGTCGCAGCCCTGGCGCAGAGTGCGCAGGAAGCTGGTTTCTTCCATCTCGATAACTTTATGGATAAAGCTTGTTTTTTCAACAAGGTACGGATACGGTTCTTTAAACATGTCAATAACAACATCAACCGCACCGTTAAGGAACTTGTCTTCAATGCCGATTAAGCGCGCATGGCGTACGGCACGGCGCAGTACGCGGCGCAGTACATAGCCGCGGCCTTCGTTGGAAGGAAGCACGCCGTCGGCAATCATAAAGGTAATGCTGCGTACATGGTCGGCAATAACCTTTAAGGATATGTCGGTCTTTTTATCCTTGCCGTATTCTACGCCGGCAACTTTAGCGGCGTATTCAATAATCGGGAAGATAAGGTCGGTTTCAAAGTTGGAAGGCTTGCCCTGCAATACGGAAGCAAGGCGTTCAAGGCCTGCGCCGGTATCAATGTTTTTATTGGCAAGCGGGGTGTAAGTGCCGTCTTCATGCTGGTCATACTGGGTAAATACCAGGTTCCAGATTTCAAGGAAACGGTCGCAGTCGCAGCCGGGTTTGCAGTCCGGTCTGCCGCAGCCGCGTTCTTCGCCCATATCAATGTGCAGCTCGCTGTCCGGTCCGCACGGGCCACTGCCGGTTTCCCAGAAGTTTTCTTCAAGGCGTACAATGCGTTCATCAGGCACGCCTACAACATTGTGCCAGATTTCGTATGCTTCATCGTCAGTCGGATGGATGGTTACCCACAGTTTATCGGCAGGCAGCTCCAGTTCTTTGGTTAAAAATTCCCAGCTCCAGGGAATGATTTCTTTTTTGAAATAATCGCCGAAGGAAAAATCGCCCAGCATTTCAAAATAGGTATGGTGGCGCGCAGTGCGGCCTACGTTTTCAATATCGCCGGTGCGCACGCATTTCTGGCAGGTAGTGATACGCGGAGAAGGCGGTTTCATTTTACCGGTAAAAAACGGTTTAAAAGGCGCCATGCCCGCACCAATTAAAAGCAGAGTCGGGTCGTCCTGCGGAATGAGCGAAGCGCTCGGCAGCACGAGATGCCCTCTGTCTTCAAAAAACTTTAAAAATCTTTTACGGATTTCATTCCCACTCATGTACTTCATAATTCAAAAATCGCTCCTTTTAAATAGGTACAACGCATAAGAAAATTATATAAAAATTAGCGTGCAAAGTCAACGCACGCTAAAAGTATACAGGGTTATTAATTAATTTTTCTGTTTGCCATGCAGCGCTTTTTCCGCGCCAATGTCCTTCGGGAAGTAATATTTGTGCCCGATAAGTTCATCAGGCATATACTGCTGCTGTACCCAGCCGCCGGGATAATCGTGCGGATATTTATAGCCCGTTCCGTGCCCCAGCGCACCTGCACCGGGGTAATGCGCGTCGCGCAGATGTTTGGGCACCGTGCTCTGCACCGCACGCGCTTCTTCACGCGCACTGAAAATTGCCGTGCAGCAGGCGTTGCTTTTAGGGGCATTGGCTATATAGCAAACGGCCTGCGCCAACGGCAGCTGTGCTTCCGGCAGGCCTATAAAATGGGCAGCCTGCGCCGCGGAATTAGCCACAACAAGCGCCATCGGGTCGGCATTACCCACATCTTCTGCCGCGCAGATAACAATGCGCCTCGCGATAAAACGCACGTCCTCGCCGCTTTCCAGCATCTCTGCCAGATAGTGCAGCGCCGCATCGGCATCACTGCCGCGCATACTTTTTATAAACGCCGATACTGTGTCGTAATGGCGGTCGCCTTTTTTATCGTAACGCTTAAAAGCGTCGCCCATTACACTTTTAAGCACCGCGCCATCAATCGTTTTTACGCCGTCCGGCAGCATAAATTCCGCCTGCTCCAAAAGATTCAGCGCCACGCGCGCGTCGCCGCCGCAAAAATCAGCCAGCGCTTCCAGTGCCTCGTCCGTCATGGCAAGCCCCTGCCTGCCGTAACCGTTTTCCTTATCCGTCAGCGCCTTTTGCAAAATCTTTTTAACGGCATTTTTATCAAGCCGCTCCAGACGGATAATTTTCATCCGCGACAAAAGCGGCGCATTTACTTCAAAAAACGGGTTTTCCGTGGTTGCACCGATAAGAATAACCGTACCGTTTTCCACATACGGCAAAAGCACATCCTGCTGAGCCTTGTTAAAGCGGTGTATTTCGTCGATAAAAACTATCGTGCGCCCCATGCCGCTGTACAAAGCGTCACGCGCTTCGCCAATCAGCCTGCGCAGCTCCGGCACGCCGCTCGATACTGCATTAAGCGCAACAAAACGGCTTTGCGTCATATTGGCAATAATATGTGCCAATGTAGTTTTGCCGGTTCCCGGCGGCCCGTAAAACAAAAGCGGCTGCAAAGCGTCGCGCTCAATCATCCGCCGCAACGGGCTGCCCGGCCCAAGGGCTTTTTCCTGCCCGGCAAAATCGCTTAAACGCCGCGGGCGCATGCGGTCTGCCAGCGGCTTGGTAATTGTTTGTGCAAATAAACTGTCCATATTTTAATCCTGCCCGGCAATTATTTTCTGTACAATATGCGCAGCCATCATCATACCGGCGCAGGCAGGCACAAACACCAGGCTGCCCGGCACGCTGCCTTCAATAAAGCGCTGCGGTTCTTCATGCGAATATACAACGGTAATGCCTTCGGTAATACCGGCGTCGCGCAGTTTTTTGCGCATGCTGCGCGCCAGCGGGCACACGCTTGTTTTGCTTATATCCGTAATTTCCAGCATTTCGGGGTGCAGCTTGTTGCCCGTACCCATAGCCGATACCACGGGAACATTATGCCTGTACGCCTCAATCAAAAGGTCTGCTTTCGATTCCGTACTGTCGATAGCATCGGCAATAAAATCAAAACCGTCCACAAAAAGGTTTTCAAAATCGCCCGGCCTGTAAAAATCCTTAATAACCCTTATGCGGCACAAGGGGTTAATATCGCGCAGGCGTGCGGCCATAACGTCGGCCTTAAACTTGCCGATAGTGCTTGTAAGCGCAGGCAGCTGGCGGTTAATATTGCTTGCTTCAACGGTATCATTATCCATAATTACAAAACTGCCTACACCGGTGCGGCACAAAGCCTCCGCCACATAAGAACCAACGCCGCCAAGGCCTATAACAGCAACTCTGGCGGCATTTAATTTTTCAACGGCCTTGGGGCCGATAACCATTTCTACACGTGAAAGCTCCATGAGTCCTCCAAAAAAATTTCCCCGCAATGCCGTCCTGCCCAATGTTTTGAACCTGCATGTGCAGGTGGGTGCCCTCCCGCCTACCGCAAAAGTCCCCTCGAGAGGGCTTGTTTTTAATAGGCGGAGCTCAAATTCCGGGCTCCCTAGGTAAGTGTGTTGGCTCAAAACTAAAAGGCAATGTAACGAACACCGCAGGGGAATTTGCTCCATTTATAAGACCGGCTTCTGCCAATCTCTTTACATATACTATAACAAAATTTGCCTTAAATCACAAGTGGCAAATACCGTATTCACAAATTGAACCAAATATTAAAGTAAATTTAAAGTTTATCAATATCCAACAGAGTACTAAAACTGTCACCTTTATCGCCTTTCGCACCATTAGGTATAAGTTTATCAATATCCAACAGAGTACTAAAACATTGAAACAGCTAAGCCCAAACGCAAAGCGTATAAGTTTATCAATATCCAACAGAGTACTAAAACATTAATACATGATGATTGCACTTGCAATCAGTATAAGTTTATCAATATCCAACAGAGTACTAAAACTTGATATGGTAACAGAGGAAGGTAGAACAGTATAAGTTTATCAATATCCAACAGAGTACTAAAACAATGGAGGAGGAATAAAATGTATACTGTAAGTATAAGTTTATCAATATCCAACAGAGTACTAAAACACCGTGCAATGTATCACCGTGTAGGTATAGTGTGAGTTTATCAATATCCAACAGAGTACTAAAACTAGGTGTCTATAGTGGTGCTGATTATCACAGTGTAAGTTTATCAATATCCAACAGAGTACTAAAACCGCAACCACTATGACAACATTGCAAGTTTAGTGTAAGTTTATCAATATCCAACAGAGTACTAAAACGTATATGGCGAGATGAACTGGCAGCGCAGGTGTAAGTTTATCAATATCCAACAGAGTACTAAAACGCTTCGCTCCACGGCACCGGCATTTGGCTGTGTAAGTTTATCAATATCCAACAGAGTACTAAAACCTTAACTTTATTTTACACCACTATCAGGTTACAATTCAATTAAATCTTCAGTTGTTAAAAGATTTTCCGTCGGTGTTTTTTCACCAAGCATAATAATCATACCGGCATACTGTTTTTCTGTAACCTGCAATACACGCACCGAGCCTACTGGCGGCAAAATTGCTTTAACTTTGTTTATATATTTTCTGGCATCATCGTTATTGCGAGTTATCCTGCTGTAAACAGAAAATTGCAGCATATCAAACCCAAGTTTTATTAAACCTGTACGGAAATGCAGATATTCTCTTTTATCTTCTGTAGTTGCGGTTGGTAAATCAAACATTACTATAATACGCATAAACCTATTATACAAATTTTTCTCCTATTATTGGTATTATCAGTTTATTAACATCAGCATTATCAATGGCTGTCGTTAAACTTGCTATATATTTATCAACCGCATTATGTACTTTCATTATTTTATTACCGCATGCTATATCTCCGTTTATAATATTGGCAAGCCCTATTTTATTATTTTTTGTCAAAGTATCAACTAAATCTTCATTATTTTGCCAAACCCATATATCCGCTAACGGACGTAAAGGTTCCATTAAATCATCCGCAAGATTAAATGGATTGGTTTCACTAATATGATGTATTCCCAAAGCACAATTATAACCATAAGCACACAGCGAGCGCGCCACAGATGAACGGATAACCGCATAACCATAATTAAGCGCTATATTGATTATGTCGTTTTCAAACCTAATAAAATCACAACCATAAAAATTTCTAAAAAACATTTTGGCAGCAATGCCCTCACGGTTACCTGTATCACCGCTTAATACTTCTTGTGCTAATTGCTGCATACGCTCGCAAACCTTTGTGCCTGTACCACTCATTTTTAACGCTGTACCCTGATTTATAATTTTTGCCTTAACAATACGCTGCCACAGTAAATTTTTAAATGCATCCGTTAAAGCAATTTGCTTTTTTTAATACACCATAAGGCTTATAATGCGTATTTATTGGCAAAAGGTTAGAACACGGCAAATGTGTATCATCGCAAAGCATGGCATTAATGCCATACTTTGCCAGTTTTTGCAAGGCATACGCCGATATATTAATATACACATTATCTATGAAAAGATTTTTAATATCACTTAAAGGAACTTTTTTAACAGTATCTCCATAATTAATAAGCAGCCACTCATCTTTAACCGTTAAATATTGTCCTTTAGTGATAAAAACGGTACGGAACATTTAATTTCACCGCCAATTTTACCAAGTATATCAACGTAATATTTTTTTATAATATCTTTTTTAGAAATTGTTTTATCTTCAATTAAATTGTTATTATTATTTTTGCAATAAATTCTATTTGCTTTAGCACTTTTTATGCTTCTGTAATAACCGCTAAATTTAATGCCTCCAACATTATCAATTATTTTAATATAATCATTAGCAAATAAATACATAATATGTTTCTGATAATCTTCCGGATAAGGAGTTATAAGATGTAATTTTTTATTTTTCTTTTTCAAATCAACATATCTTATTCCCCGTAAAATAGTTTGATTTTTATTATTTTTATACAGTTCTGCACAATAATATTCTTTTGTGTCCAAAATATTGGCATTTCCAAAACTGTCAATTTTTTTGATATAAGCACCATCTGTTTCGTTTTTCCTCAGTGGATTATCTTTTGTTACTTTACCCTGATATTTTTTGTTTTGCTTGTACGAAACAAGTACCGGTTTTATAGTATCGGTAAAAACTGCATCATCTTTATAAAAAGCCTTTACATTTTTATAAAACTGTTCTTCACTTACATCCTTATAACATTCAAGACTGTTGTCCCACAAACGTATATCAGTTTCATCTGCTATATTTCTTATCATAGCAGGTACACGGCTGTTTGGTGTTGCCAAAAGTTTTTCGGCATATTCTTTATTAAAGCCGTAATATTTAACCATTTTATTTACTGCTTTACCTAAATAAGTTAAATACTCATCGCTTATGCGCTTATGATAATCTTTATAAATTCGGTCAAGCTTAATTTTATCACTGGCAATCTCAAGATATGCAGGTGTTAAGTTGGCAATTACTATAGCGTCTGCCGCATGGTGTAAATTATTATCTCTGTTTTTCTGCTCATCGCCCCATGTTTTTTTATTAAACCATAACCTTCTCATTCTTGAAGTTATTATGCCTTTTACACCAAACACATTTTTTGCCTTACCACTGCTAAACAACAAATTAGCAGATAAATAATTTACCAAAAACCTTGTAATATACCTTGTATCGTTAATGTTTCTGGATTTCCATTCTGAAAGCAAATCTCTGTTGCCATATAAATTAGATAAGGTTAAATATTTATATTTTTTAATGCTTATCTTCTTTTTCTTAAATAAAGTATTAACCCGTTTTAAATAATCCTCTTTGTCCGCACTGCTTAAATAGCCCAAAGGTACCTGCTGCCCTTTTTGCTGCCTGTTTACGCCTAAATTAACCAGCGCTTTATTTTGTAAGGTATCATCTAAAATAAGAGAAAAAGGCACTATATGGTCAACATCATAAATACCGCTTAATATTTTTTCTACAGGAATGACATCACCCGTATATAAATCTTTGCCTTCCTGTTCTTCCCATAAACGGTATCTTTCAATATCGAAAGGCTTTACTTCTCCTTCTTTACGCAGGCCGAGTTCAATTAACTTATTTGCAATTTTATCTTTTTCTTTTTTGTTATCATTAATACGTTTGATAATTTTAGCACGTTCTTTAAAACTGCGTCCCAAATCATTGGCAACCTCTATATTAATATATTCAGGCGAACCATACTTTCTAATAAGCTCATTTAAAATTTTACGTGTTTCATTTACAGCTTTAAAAATAACTGCGTTCTTTACAAGTTCTTCGTCAACTTTTTTATCAAACGGTGCAAGATATTTTTGTTTTTCTATATCAGGCAAAGCATTTTCTCTTTCTTTCAGCATGCGTGCCTGAAAATTACCGTAAGTTTCTCCACGCTTAAAGGCTTCGATTGCTTCAATCATATACTTTTCGCATACGCTTGCTGTACCACCAAATTTTTTGCGGATAACTTCTTTCTGTATTTTTTCGTTCCATCCTTTTGCTTTTAACGCTCTTATTCTGCGTGCCGGTGTAATATTTTCGGACAACAATAAACATAATTGATGTAATTTTGAAGGATTATTAACATCAAACTGATTTTCTTTTATTAATTCTTCATATTTATAACCAGCATTAGTTAAAATTGCCTTCAACAGTTTTAATGTTTTAGTTGTGTCAGGTACTTTAACTTCAAGTTTACCTGGTTTACGCATTTCTAATTTATATGGTTTTAAAATATTTTTTATATCATTTTCTGTTATTGAAGCATTTGTAAGAGAAGTATTAATTATCTCTTTCGCAACATTTTCAGGTAATAAAATTTCCCCTGTTTCCGTATTTACAAACGAAAGCTGCGACAAGCAATTTACCAATGCATAAATATCAGCTATAACAGTACTTCTATAAGCTCTTTTTTCATCTTTGTAATACATGCACTGACCAATACTGTCAATAAAGCCCATAAATCTTCTGGTTTTATCGTCTTCGTTGCCAGGTCCTGTTTCAAAATCTCTTTGAGCAAAGACCATATCATCGCAAATAATTCTAATATTATTTGCTGTAAGCTGCGGATAATATTCACTTTGTTTATTTAAAATATCTTCCAGTTCTTTTTTTACAAATTCTCTTTTAATTAAAATATAACGCTTTGCATTTTTATGGTTGCGATAATCAGCAAAAGATGTTTCTGTTTTAAAAACAGGGGCATTAATTAACATTTCTGCAACGGATTTATACCCACCGGATTGATAAATTTCATCAAAATTAGCCAAACCGCCTTCAATTTTTTGCAGTTCATCTTTATCGGCATTGTCTTTTTTAGAATCGTCACCGTAAAATTCACGATAACCACGCCGGTTACAAATATGGATAATGCAATCCAAAATTTCTTCAGGTGTTAGTTTTTCATTTAAACCTTTTATTCTTGTTTGCAGGACATTTTGATTACCATTTTGTTCCTGCCATGCTTTTAATTGCATTTCGTTCATCAATTTTATTTTTAAAAAGAATTTTTTAATACGTTCTTTACGGTGTTTTCTTCTGCGAAGCAAACGGCGTGTACTTCTGTATCCACGCCTTTCCTGCGCATTGCTTGCTTTTTGGCGGATATTTTCACCAGAATCAAATAATCTTACGCCTATATCTTCTATACGCGCATCTAAATTATTTGTTCTGGAAATAACGGCATAACCAACCGAACCAATACCAATATCCAAACCTATCCCATATTTTCTTTCCATAGCAATTCTCCTTTTTATATTATATTGACACGTAGCTTGACCAATGTTAAAATAAATACAAATTAGAATTAGTGTTGTGTAGGTTTATCAATATCCAACAGAAAACCATTATTGCAAACTTATAAGTTTATCAATATCCAACAATAGTTCTAAGATAAGGCTATTTATGCCGTAGGGTATGGTGGTATCCCGTTAATCCACCTTTAAGCCATTGCTTATGCAATGGCTTATTTATATTTTAACCTAATTTATTTTTACAGTAAATAAATATTGACATTTTTATGAAATGAAAAAGGGGAGTGGTATTAATCACCATTCCCCTTTTTTCAAAAAAATAACAGAGCCTGCGTCTGCAAGCTCTGTTATTAAGCATTGGCTTATACTTACTGTAAAAGTTGTTTTACCATGGCATTAATGCGTTTGCCATCGGCACGGCCACCGGCTTTGGCAATAACCTTAGGCATTACCTTGCCCATGTCCTTCATGCTGGCTGCGCCTGTTTCGGCAATTACTTCCTTAACAAGGCTTTGCAGCTCGTCATCTTCCATTGCGGCCGGAAGATATTTTTGCAGCACTTCAATCTCAGCTTTGGCCTGGTCTATCAGATCGGTGCGTCCTGCTTTCTCAAACTCAGCAAGAGAATCCTGACGCATCTTAACTTCTTTCATCAAAACTGCAATTACTTCGTCTTCAGTAAGTTCTTTTTTGTCATTGATCTCGACATTTTTGATATTGGCACGCGCCATGCGGATGGTTTCCAGCGCCACTTTGTTGTGGGCTTTCATGGCCTGCTTCATATCTTCTGTCAGCTGATCTTTAATTGACATCTGCACGCGCCCCCATTATCTGGATTTACGTTTTCTTGCGGCTTCGGATTTCTTTTTGCGCTGAACGCTCGGTTTTTCATAGTGTTCGCGTTTTCTTACTTCAGAAAGGATGCCGGCTTTTTGGGTAGCTCTTTTGAATCTGCGCAGTGCGCTGTCAAGAGTTTCGTTTTTGCCAACTTTAATTTCTGCCATCTGATCTCCCTCCCTCCACACACTTAGGGAAGTGTATATACAATTTATATGCTTTGAGAATACTCCGAAGCATATAATCTCACCGTCTAATTATACATTACTGTAAGGAGTTTGTCAATCAGCACGGAGGCCAGCCGAGCATTTTACCGCCCAAAAGATGGATATGCAGATGGTGCACGGTTTGCCCGCCTTCGTCGCCGGTGTTAACAACAATGCGGAAGCCTTTTTCGCTTACGCCGAGTTTTTCGCTGAGCATTTTTACTTTGCCCAGCATGTACTTAACAAGTTCCGGGTCTGCCGCCACAATGTTTTCCGTATGTTCCTTCGGAATCATCAGTACGTGTACGGGCGCAGCCGGTGCGGCGTCGCGGATAACAATCATTTTATCGTCTTCATATACTCTTTCGGCAGGAATCTCTCCGGAAATAATACGGCAGAATACGCAGTCGTTCATATTTTTACCTCCTCGCTGTTTAAGGTTGTATTTAATTGGTAATTTATTATAAATTCGCCAAAGATAATAAAATTCCTTTTAAATCATGGTAAATTCTTCAGTCTTTTATAATTTCGCCAAGCAGTTTTTCACCGTCAAAAGCCGTTATTTTTACAGGCAGTATTTCGCCGCCCAGATTACGGCCGCCGCTTTTTACAAAAACGCGCTGATAGTTGCCGGTTAAGCCTTCAAAATAATCTTCACCGGCAGGCTGCTCAAACAAAACTTCTGCGGTTTGGCCAACCATGGCCTGCAAAAAAGCTTTGTGCATGGTTTCGTCAATTCTGCCCAAAATGTCGGCACGTTCTTTTTTAACGGCTTCCGTTACAGCGCCCGCAAATTTTTCGGCAGGTGTGCCTTTACGCGCCGAAAACGGGAAAATATGCATTTTGCTGAAGCCGCAGCTTTCGGCAAATTTGCAGGTTGTTTCAAAATCAGCTTCCGTTTCGCCGGGAAAACCTACAATAACATCCGTAGTTATGGCAATATCAGGCACCTTCGTTTTAATATCCGCCAGAAGCGTTTTAAATTTAGCCGTTGTGTACGGCCTGTGCATGGCCTGCAAGGTTTTATCGCAGCCCGATTGCAGCGGCAGGTGCAAATGCCTGCAAAAACGTGCGTCTTCCTGCATCAGCGTTAAAAGGCGAGGCTCTACCTCCACAGATTCCAGCGAACCGAGACGCAGGCGCTGCACGCCCGGCACATCAAGAACGGTTTTAACTGCGTCATACAAAGTAGGGCCGTCAGGGTTTTCTTTGCCGTAACAGCCAAGGTGAATACCGATAAGCACAATTTCCTTAAACCCGGCGCTTATAAGGCGCTGCGTTTCGGTACGGATGCTTTCAAGGCTGCGGGAGCGCAGCGGACCGCGTGCATACGGAATAATGCAGTAAGTGCAGAACTGGTTGCAGCCTTCCTGAATTTTTAAAAAGGCGCGCGTTTTATCGGTTATATCGCCTGCTGCCATTTCTTCAAAAGCAGTGCTGGCAGTTAATTTATGCACGGCATCCAGCGTATCTGTCTGCCTGTGCGCAAGGCGTTCTTCCACCAGCTGCACAATCTGCGCGCGGTCCTGGTTGCCGATAATCATATCCACGCCGGCAATGGCCTTTACTTCTTCCGCCGCCGTCTGCGGATAGCAGCCCGTAACCACAATCAGCGCATTGGGGTTCTTGCGGATGGCACGGTGAATGGTCTGGCGCGATTTGCGCTGCCCGGTATTGGTAACAACGCAGGTATTAATAATATATACATCAGCTTCGCCGTCGAAACTGACAAGCTGATGCCCGCTGCGCAAAAACAGGTTTTCCATGCTTGCCGTATCGGCCTGGTTAACCTTGCAGCCAAGCGTATAAAATGCAATTTTTGCCATTTTCAGCCTCCCAGTTCGTCAAATTCGTATAAAACGGCACTTAAAGCAGTAAGCCCGGCCGTTTCGGCGCGCAAAATACGCCTGCCCAGCGAAACAGGCACCGCACCGCCGCTGCGTGCTTTATCAAGCTCGGCTTCACTGATGCCGCCTTCCGGGCCGATTATAATTAATATGCTGTCTGTATTTAAATTGCTTTGCAGAACCTGTTTAAGGCCCTGCCTGTCCTCACATTCGTAAGCAATTATTTTAGTTGTGCAGTCACATTCAGCCATCAGTTTATCAATAGCTGCAACCTCCGCAATTTGCGGAATAATGTCGCGCTTGCTCTGCTTGGCCGCGCTTTCGGCAATTTTTTGCCAGCGCTGGCATTTTTTTGCAGCCTTCTCGCCGTCATAGCGCACAACGGAATGTTCCATTGCCAAAGGCACAATGCGGCTTACGCCGAGCTCCACCGCCTTTTGGATGATAAAATCCATCTTTTCGCCTTTTACAAGCCCCTGCGCCAGTGTAATCTTTACCGCAGGCTCATGGCTTTCGGCAATAACTTCAAGGCATTTTACAAGTGTCTGCCCGGGTGCGGTTTCGGTAATTTCTGCAAGGGCAGTTACGCCGTCGTCACTCACAATCTGCACCTTTTCGCCCGGCTTCATTTTAAGCACGGTGTAAATATGGCGTGCGTCAATGCCGTCTATCATCATGTTTTCCGCATAAGGGCGCGGAATAAAAAATCTGTGCATTAATCCTCCAGTGCCATCAGCATGGCAACCCAGCCGCCTTTATGGCGCGTGCTGATAACCTTCAGCCCGCTGGCTGCGGCAGCCTGTTTAATATCGTCTTCACGTTCTTCTATAATGCCGCTGGCAAGAAACTTGCCGTCCGCTTTCAGCTTTTGCGCAACATCCGGCAGCAGCATAATAATAATATCGGCAATAATATTGGCAATAATCACGTCGGCCTTGCCTTCCGTGCCGTGCAGAAGGTCGCCTTCTTTAACTGCAATAACTTCGCTCAAGCCATTTCCGGCAATGTTTTCTTTGGCAATGCGCACGGCGTTGGCGTCAATATCTACGGCAACAATGCTTTTGGCGCCCAGTTTGGCGGCTGCAATGCTTAAAATACCGCTGCCGGTGCCAACGTCAAATACTTCCGCCTGCGGCGTAATAATTTCTTCCAGGTACTCCATGCACATGCTTGTTGTGTGGTGAGTGCCTGTGCCAAAGGCCATGCCGGGGTCAATTTCAATAACAAGGTCATCAGCCTCAGCGTCGTATTTTTCCCACGAAGGCTTAATAACAAGGTGTTTGCCGATATGGGTTACATGGAAATACTGCTTCCATTCGTTTGCCCAATCCTGCTCGCACAGCGTACGGAACAGCGGATTGCGGAAAACGCATTTTTGCCCGATACGTTCTTCAACGGCTTTAACCTCGCGTGAGATAAACTCCAAACGTTCGGAAAGTTTTTCGTCGTCCGGGTAATAAGCAGTTACGGTAACAACCTCAGTATTCTGCTGTTCGGGAATATCGCACAACTCCCATGTGCCGCTTGCGCGCAGCTGATTAATTAAAAGCGGGTCTTCCATGGCCACGCCCTGCGCACCGGCGCTGTATAAAATATCGGCAATTGTGTCTGCCTGTTCATGCGTTGTCTGTAAGCTGACTTCCGTCCACTGCATTACGTTTCACTCCTCAAAAACTCATAGTAAAAAGATATAAATTTCCGCCTTTTATCTTATCATAACAAGGCCGAAATGTACATTATAAAATCAGTCAATTTATATTTATCACGCCGCGGTTGGTTTTATATTAAGCGTTACTGTATTTGACTTTTTGTGCCTGTTTGCTATAATAATTATAGAAAAACAAATGGCTGCCGATAGACGGTCAGCCCGCAAAAAAGTTTAAATCATCTAACGATAACCGTCACAGTTTTGGCTGGCTTGTGGCGGTTATCTGCTTTTACGCGAAAAATCTTTTCCGAGGGTATAACCAATGGAAAAGATAGTCACCGTATAGCCGATTACGGCTAACAACGATAATATATCCACGTTATCCCCTCCTCAATAGCATTTCCGGTTCAAGCCGGGTTTCTATATCATCGGAGGGTCACAGTCCCTCCGCAGAGGGCTAACCGCCTACCGTTATGGCAGCACATTTGCCTGCATATTGTAACAGAAAAATATAAAACTGTAAAGATACTAAAAGCGCGCTTCCGAATTTACGGAAACGCGCTTTGTTTGTTATTTAAACAAATCTTTAATTTTGTTCAAAAAGCTTTTTTCCTCGGGGTTGATGTTGTCCTTGCTGATGTCGGCAAATTTACGCAGCGCGTCTTTTTGCTTTTCGCTCAGCTTTTTAGGCACAACAACTTTGATGCGTACCAGCTGGTCGCCGCGGCTGCCTCCGCGCAGGCTCGGTATGCCTTTGCCTTTCAGGCGCAGCACCTGGCCCGGCTGGGTGCCTTCCGGTATTTTCATGGTTACCTGGCCGTCCAGCGTCGGTACTTTTATTTCATCGCCCAAAGTTGCCTGTACAATGTTAATAGGCACTTCGCATAATACAGTGTTGCCGTCGCGTTCAAAGAATTTGTGCGGCTTCACATACAGATATACGTAAAGGTCGCCGCTCGGGCCGCCGCGCATACCTGCTTCGCCTTCTCCGCTTACGCGCAGGCGCGAACCGTCGTTAACACCGGCAGGAATTTTAACTTTAAGCTTTTTGGTTTTGCGCACGGTACCTTTGCCCTTACATTCTTTGCACGGCTCGGTAATAATTTTGCCTTCGCCGTGGCATCTGCTGCACGGGCGTACGTTACGCATCTGCCCGAACATAGTGTTTTGCGTAAAGCTTACCTGGCCTGTACCGTGGCATTCGGGGCAGGTTTCCACCTTGCTGCCCGGTTCAGCGCCGCTGCCTTTACATTTTGGGCATTGCTCATCACGCGTCAGGTTAATTTCGCGTTCTACGCCGAAAGCTGCTTCTTCAAAAGTAATTTCCATATCGAATCGCAAATCACTGCCGCGCTGCGAGCCTGCCTGACGGCCGCCTCTGGAGCGCCCGCCGCCGCCAAAGAACATATCAAAAATGTCCTCCATACCGCCGCCTGCGCCGCCGAAACTGCTGAAATCAAACCCGCCGAAACCGCCCGCGCCGCCTGCTCCGGCAGCGCCGTCAAAGGCTGCATGGCCAAACTGGTCATACTGGGCACGTTTCTTTTCATCGCTCAAAACACTGTATGCTTCGGAGCATTCTTTAAACTTTTCTGCAGCATCAGGATTATCCTTGTTGACATCAGGATGATACTGACGTGCCAGTTTACGATATGCTTTTTTTATCTCGTCTGCCGTTGCGCTTTTAGAAACGCCCAGCACGTCATAGTAATCTCTTTTTTCCAAGGTTTACACCATCCTAAGCTGATTATTTCTTCTCGTCGTCAACAACTTCGGCGTCAACTACATCGTCGTCGGCTTTTTTAGCGCCGCCTGCGTTTGCTGCGCCTGCTGCTTCCGCACCTTTGGCTGCTTCAGTCTGTTTGTAAAGTTCAGCGCTCAGTTCATACAAAGGTTTGGTAAGTTCTTCGGTTGCTTTCTTAATTGCGTCAACGTCGTCGCCTTTCATTTTTTCTTTCAGGGCGTCCATTGCGGTTTTAACTTTAGCAATCAGTTCGTCGCTGCCTTTGCCTTCCATGTCTTTAATGGTTTTTTCTGCCTGATAGCAGAGGCTGTCGGCCTGGTTGCGCGCTTCAACTGCTTCTTTGCGTTTTTTATCTGCTTCGGCGTTGGCTTCAGCTTCTTTTACAAGGCGGTCAACTTCGTCTTTATCAAGCGTGCCGGAAGAAGTAATGGTAATCTTCTGTTCTTTGCCGGTGCCGAGGTCTTTGGCTTTTACGTTTACAATGCCGTTGGCGTCGATATCGAAGGTAACTTCAATTTTCGGTACTCCGCGCGGTGCAGCCGGAATGCCGGACAGTTCAAAACGTCCCAGAGTTTTGTTGTCGGCAGCCATGTCGCGTTCGCCCTGCAGTACGTGGATATCAACGGAAGGCTGGTTATCGGAATAAGTGGAGAAAATCTGAGATTTGGAAGTAGGAATGGTGGTGTTGCGGTCAATCATTCTGGTGAAAATGCCGCCAGCGGTTTCAATGCCGAGAGACAGCGGAGTTACGTCCAGAAGCAGTACGTCTTTAACTTCGCCTGCCAGTACGCCTGCCTGAATAGCAGCGCCTACTGCAACGCATTCATCCGGGTTAATGCCGCGGTGAGGTTCTTTGCCCATGAATTTTTTAATGGCTTCCTGTACAGCCGGAATACGGGTGGAACCGCCAACCAGCAACACTTTGTTGATGTCGCTTGCGCTCATGCCTGCATCGGCCATAGCCTGACGGGTCGGGCCCATAGTACGTTCAACAAGGTCTGCGGTCATTTCTTCAAATTTAGCACGGGTTAAATCCATGTCCAAATGTTTCGGGCCGTCGGCGCCTGCGGTAATAAACGGCAGGTTGATGTTGGTGCTCATTACGCCGGACAGTTCGATTTTAGCTTTTTCTGCTGCTTCACGCAGACGCTGCATAGCCATGCGGTCGTTGGAAAGGTCAATGCCTTCGGCTTTCTTGAATTCGTCAACCATCCAGTCGATAATGCGCTGGTCAAAGTCATCGCCGCCAAGGTGAGTATCGCCGTTGGTAGCTTTAACTTCAAATACGCCGTCGCCTACATCAAGGATGGATACATCGAACGTACCGCCGCCAAGGTCGTAAACCATAACGGTGTGGTCTTCGCTCTTGTCAATGCCGTAAGCAAGTGCTGCTGCGGTAGGTTCGTTGATGATACGCAGAACTTCAAGGCCTGCAATTTTGCCTGCGTCCTTGGTTGCCTGGCGCTGGCTGTCGGAGAAGTAAGCCGGAACGGTAATTACGGCCTGATGTACGCTTTCGCCGAGATATTTTTCAGCGTCAGCCTTTAATTTTTGCAGAATCATTGCGGAAATTTCTTCCGGAGAGTATTTTTTGTCGTCAATTTCAACTCTGTAATTAGTGCCCATGTGGCGTTTAATGGAGCTGATGGTTCTGTCCGGGTTGGAAACAGCTTGGCGTTTTGCCAGCTGGCCTACCAGACGCTCGCCGTTTTTGGAAAAACCTACAACGGACGGGGTCAGCCTGCTGCCTTCCTGGTTAGTGATAACGGTCGGTTCGCCGCCTTCCATAACAGCTACTACAGAGTTAGTAGTACCTAAGTCAATACCAATTACTTTAGACATGATGTTTTTTCCTCCTCAAATTTACACTGTATAAAGAATGCAACTTAATCGTTGCTTATTACTTTAACTTTGCTGTGGCGGATGATTTTATTGCGCAGCCTGTAACCTTTTTCAAAAACCTGCTCAATGCTTTCATCCTCTAAATCCGGGTTCTGCCCGCGCATAACCGCTTCGTGCAGTTCCGGGTTAAATTTTTCTCCCTCTGCGGGGATTTCTTCAACCTCAAGCTCTTTAAAAGCCTGTTCAAACTGCCGTTTGATTTTTTCCATGCCGGCTACGATAGCAGACATATCGTTTGTAGTTTTTACGCTTTGCTCGGCTCTTTCAAAGTTATCGAGCACTTTTAAAAACTTGCCGACAACATCTGCCGTAACGAAGGTTGAAAGCTGTTCGCGTTCGGCAGCATTGCGTCTGCGGAAATTTTCAAAATCGGCCTGCAAACGCATCAGGCGGTTTTGCAGTTCTTCGATTTTTGCATCTTTTTCATCTTTCTGGGGTTCTTCCGGCTTTGCTTCTTCCGGTTGTGCGTTTTCTGCATTTCCGGCTGCGGCTTCACCGGCGTTTACCTTTTCTTCAGCGGGCGCTTCAGCATTTTCCGCTGCTCCTTCCGCAGGGTTCTGAGTATCTTTAATATCTTCTGCCTGCATACTGTCCCTCCTCAGCTGTTTAAAATCGTTTTTAAATATTTATGAAGATAATCCATTACGGCAATTACTTTGCCATACTGCATGCGCGTAGGTCCCAAAACCGCCATTGTACCGACTATTTTGCCGTTTAAGCGGTAAGTTGCCTGCACCATGCTGCAATCCTGAATGCCTTCAAATTTATTTTCGCTGCCTATTGTTATGCGCAAACCGTCCGATTCTTCACCGGATTTTAAAATATTGCGCACAACCTTTTCTTCTTCCAGCACGCCCAAAAGGTTTTTAACCTTTTCCATGTCGCGGAATTCCGGCTGGCTTAACAGCTGCCTTGTGCCGCCCATAAAGAAGGTTTCCTTTTCGGGGCGCGTCATGCGGCGCAGCACATGCAAAAGCGAACTTAAAAGCAGCCGGTCATCTTTAACCGCTGCCTGCACTTCATCCAGCAACGCCTTGTCGATATCCGTTACGGCTTTGCCTTCCAGCATTCTTGTAATGCGCCCGGCCATGTATTCCAGTTCTTTGGCAGACATGCCTGCCGGAATTTCCACCACGCAGTTATTTACATTGCCGTCATCGGTAACAATGCACAAAATAGCATGATTCGTATCAAGCGGCAAAAACTTTAAATAGCAGAAACGGCTGATGGAATGCTGGTTTGCCAGCACCATCGACACGTTATGCGTCATCTGTGAAAGGATTTTGGCGGTTGACAGGAAAATATCGTCAATGCTGCGCTGGCGTTCGCGGTACAGGGTATTAATTAATGTACGGTCGTTATCGTCCAGCGTATCCGGCTCAATCATGGAATCTACATAAAACCTGTATGCCTGTGCCGAAGGCACACGGCCGGCTGAAGTGTGGGGCTGCTCCAGATAACCCAAAAGTTCCAAATCGCTCATTTCGTTACGGATGGTGGCCGGGCTCAATCCCAAATCATGTTTGCGCGCAATAGTGCGTGAACCTACCGGCTCTGCCGTAGAAATGTAATCTTCTATGATGATTTGCAGAATTTTCTTCTTTCTTTCGTTTAACATATCCCCACCTCCGAAGGGATTGTTAGCACTCGTTATAATAGAGTGCTAACATCTTGATATTAGAATAGCACTGCCTTCAGATATTGTCAATAAGTTTTTATATATTTTTTAAATAAAATTTAATCCGTCACAAAAATTTCAAAAATACGGTTGCCAACTTCCATACCCGCTTCGGTAAGGCAGATTTTCTGCCGCTCTTTATCAAAGCCAAGCAAATTATGCTCAATATACGGTTTCATTTCAGCTCCGTATTTTTCCATAACATCAATGCCGAAACGCTGCTTTGCTTCGTTTAAACTTACGCCGCTTTGTTTGCGCAGGTTCATAAACATAAATTCTTCAAACTGTACCGGCAAAGGCAGTTCTTCTTTATCATAAAGCTGCCCGCCGCTTTGTATAAGCTGTATGTAGTTTTGTACTTTAGCTGCGGCAGTAAAACGCGCGCTGCCGCTAAAACCGCAGGCACCCGCACCAAATGCCGCATACGGGTAATAATGCCAGTACACAAGGTTATGGCGGCTGTACGCTTTGCCGCGCGCATAGTTTGATATTTCATAACGTTCAAAGCCCCGCATTTTTAAAAACTCCTGTACAAATTCGTACATATCGGCCGCTTCGTCCTCGTCCGGCAAAATTATCTGCCCCGCTTCTGTCATTTTTTGCAGCGGCGTGCCGTCTTCAACAATCAGCCCATAAACGGATAAATGCTCAATGCCGGTACAGCAAAGCCGCGTAAGCGTTTCTTTTAAACTATTCATAGTCTGCCCCGGCAGGCCGTAAATAACATCGGCATTAATGCGCTTAAAGCCTGCCTGTTTGGCAAGCTCTATTGCTTCCAATGCTTCGGCTGCATTATGCACGCGCCCTATTGCTTTTAATTCTGCATCATTTAAACTCTGCACGCCAAAGCTGATGCGGTCAAACCCTGACTGCCGCAATGATTTCAGTTTAGGCAAATCAACAGTGCCGGGATTTGCCTCGATAGACGCCTCGCAAGGATTTTGCCACCAGCCGTACTTTTTTAAAGCGTCCGTAATTTCTTTTATAGCTTCAGCCGGTAAAAGGCTGGGCGTACCGCCGCCAAAATAAATTGAAGCATTGTCGTTTACAGGCACATCTTTTCTGCGCCCGGCAATTTCCCTGCATACCGCCGCAGCATATTTTGCCATTACCTCTGCCCCAAAACCGGCGTACGAATTAAAATCGCAGTACAGGCATTTTTGCCTGCAAAACGGTATATGCACGTAAATGCCCTGCATCTGCTGCCAGGGCTGTAAATTTTGTAACTTATCCATAATGTTCCTTCGCTTGCAAAGTAAAATTTTTTATTATTAAAACTCACCGCAAATGATTCATGTTGTTTCAGTTCAGCAAAAATGCTGCGGCTCCTCCGATTCCGGTCAGGCTGCGCAGCTGACCTCTCTTACTTATGTATTTTAATTTCAGCCGCCGCAGTTTTTGCGCTCACTTAACAGCATAAATCATTCGCCTCATATTTACATAACTCTTTTAAAATAAAAATTGACTGCTTTTATATTTTATACAACTATAATATAAATACGCAATGGGTAAACCTTTGAAAATTCAAGCCAAAACAACGGCGGCTTCATTTTAAGTATTTACAAAAATGCGTGAACCGCAGCGCAGCCGTGTTCACGCACGTAAGAGCCGTTGCATTTTGCTGAATTTGAAAAGATTTATTCATTGCGTATTCAGCTTTGCATAAAAATAATACCGCCCTCACCGTTTAAGCAAGGGCGGTAAAACATTTTAATGCTTATTTAAAATAATTTACGCCGCTGATAAAGATTTTCTGGTCTTTATTGCCGCTGATGTTTTTAAACAGGCCCGGTACAAAACGCTCGGTATGGCCCATTTTACCCAAAATTCTGCCGTCGGGGCTGGTAATGCCTTCAATAGCATACAGCGAACCGTTGGGGTTGTACGGCATTGCCATGGTGGGTTTGCCGTTTTCATCAACATACTGCGTTGCAACCTGCCCGTTGGCAAACAATGCTTTAATTGTTTCTTCCGGCGCATAGAAGCGTCCTTCGCCGTGAGATACGGCAACGGAATGGATTTCGCCCGGTTCAACAGCGCTGAACCACGGAGATTTGTTGGAAACAACACGGGTGTTAACAATCTGCGAAACGTGACGGCCGATATTATTGAAGGTAAGAGTCGGGCTGTCGGATTTCATTTCGCGGATTTCGCCATAAGGTACAAGTCCGAGTTTAACAAGTGCCTGGAAGCCGTTGCAGATGCCGAGCATCAAACCGTCACGGTCATTCAGCAGGCGTCCGATAGCTTCTTTAATGCGCGGGTTGCGCAGCATGGTAGCAATAAATTTGCCGCTGCCGTCCGGTTCGTCACCGGCGCTGAAACCGCCCGGAAGCATTACAATCTGGGCATTGTCAATCATTTCAACCATTTTGGCAACGGATTCTTCTACTGCCTGCGGGGTAAGGTTGCGCACAATAAAGGTTTCAGCCACAGCACCGGCGTCTTCAAAAGCACGTGCGCTGTCATATTCGCAGTTAATGCCCGGGAATACCGGAATGAATACGCGCGGTTTGGCAATTGTTACCGGTGCAGTTAAAGGCAGTTCTGCCTTATAAAGCGGCATGTCGATATCCTTATCGTCTTTTTCATCGGTTTTGGACGGGAAAATGCCTTCCAGGGGAGTGCTGTAAGCCTTTTCTGCTTCTTCCATTGGGATAACATCGTCATTAATGGCGATAACCTGTTTTGCAGAGGTATGGCCAAGCAGCATGTAGTCGAGCCCTTCAAACAGGTCCTCGGGTTCTGTGCCTTCTGCAAGTTCAAGCACCATGCCGCCGGGCTGCAAAGTAAACAGTCCGTCAGTATCGTTATAAGGTTTAATAAATTCAAAACCAAGGCTGTTGCCAAGGCACATTGTTGTTACAAGCGCTGCAATGCCGCCTTCTTTAACGGCTGCCGCAGCAGTAATTTTGCCCGCCAGAATGGCTTTATGCACTGCGGTAAGATTTGCTTTCAGCGCGCCAAAATCCGGTACTTCCGTAGCTTCGCGCGGGCAGGAAAGGAATACAACCTTGCTGCCGGCATTTTTAAATTCTGCCGATACGGCTTTGTCGCCGTCGATAACGTCAACCGCGAAGGAAACAAGCGTCGGCGGAACGGTTTTATCCATAAAGGTGCCGCTCATGCTGTCTTTGCCGCCGATAGCAGGCAGTTCCAAAGCGTCCAGCGCGGTAAATGCGCCCAAAAGTGCTGCAAAGGGCTGGCCCCAAAGTTCGGTATTATGCAGTTTGGGGAAGTATTCCTGGCAGGTAAGGCGCAATTTTGCCGGGTCTGCACCAAGTGCAACGGCACGGGTTACAGATTCCACAACCGCATACAGTGCGCCGTGGAACGGGCTCCAGCAGGCAACCTCCGGGTTGTATCCGCACGCCATAACGGATGCCGCCGTGGTTTTGCCGTGCAGCACGGGCAGCCTGCCAACCATACCTTCGGACGGAGTAAGCTGGCGTTTGCCGCCAAACGGCATCAGCACGGTGCCGCGGCCGATAGTGCTGTCAAAGCGTTCGGAAAGCCCTTTCTGGCTGCAAACAAAAAGGCGTCCGAGGTTAGCAAGCCATGCGTTTTTCAAACCGCCTGCCGCAGCAACTTCTGCCGGCAGTTTATCAAATACGCATTCGCCTTCAACATTGCAAACTTTAACGTCTGCATGCTGGGCAACGCCGTTGGTATTCAAAAAGTCACGGGAAAGGTCAACGATTTTATCGCCGCGCCAGTACATTACAAGCCTTCTGTTATCGCTAACCTGTCCGATAACGGTTGCTTCAAGGTTTTCCTCATCGGCAAAGGCAATAAATTTCTTAATATTTTCGGGAGCAATAACAAGCGCCATGCGTTCCTGAGATTCGGAAATGGCAAGTTCCGTACCGTCAAGGCCTTCATATTTCTTCGGCACTTTGTCAAGGTCAATTACAAGGCCGTCGGCAAGTTCGCCGTTGGCAACGGATACACCGCCTGCACCGTAGTCGTTGCAGCGCTTAATCATCGGAGTAACTTCCGGGTTGCGGAACAAACGCTGAATTTTACGTTCTGTCGGCGGGTTGCCTTTCTGTACTTCCGCACCGCAGCTTGCCAGCGAATCAACGGTATGTTCTTTGGAAGAACCTGTTGCGCCGCCGCAGCCGTCACGGCCGGTTCTGCCGCCGAGCAGCACTAAAAGGTCGCCCGGTTCAGGCACTTCGCGTTTTACAAGATTACGCGGAACAGCACCAACAACAGCGCCTACTTCCATGCGTTTTGCCACGAATTTATCGTGATAGTATTCCTGTACATGGCCGGTTGCCAGGCCAATCTGGTTGCCGTAAGAGCTGTAGCCAGCTGCCGCGCCGATAGTAATTTTGCGCTGCGGCAGTTTGCCGGGCAGAGTATCTTCCACAGGTACGCGCGGGTCGGCAGCGCCGGTTACGCGCATTGCCTGATATACATAGGCACGGCCGGAAAGCGGGTCGCGGATAGCGCCGCCAAGGCAGGTAGCAGCACCGCCGAACGGTTCAATTTCCGTCGGGTGGTTATGGGTTTCGTTTTTAAACAGCAGCAGCCATTCTTCTGTTTTGCCGTCAACTTCAATAGGCACAACAATGGTGCAGGCGTTAATTTCTTCCGATTCGTCCAAATCGTCCAGCTTGCCTTCGGCACGCAGTTTTTTCATGCCGATAACGGCAATGTCCATCAGGGTAACAGGGCGCTTGGTATCGGCGCCGTACACTTCGTCACGCGCTTCCATATATTTGTCAAGGGCAGCCTGTACCGGCTGGGTGTAAAGCCCCGGCTCAATTTCAACATCTTCAATCTGCGTCATAAAAGTGGTATGGCGGCAGTGGTCAGACCAGTAAGTATCGAGCACTTTAATCTCGGTAATGGTCGGTTCACGGTGTTCTTCATTAAAATATTTCTGGCACCACAGCAAATCGTCAAGGCTCATGGCAAAGCCGTTGGCAGTGCGGTAAGCCTCCATTTCTTCTTTGGTAAAGGTTAAAAAGCCCTCCACGCTTTTAATTTTCTGCGGTTCTTCGCAGGCCTGCACCAAAGTCTGCGGTTTTTCCCAGGCAGCTTCGCGTGCTTCAATCGGGTTAATGCAGTAAGCCTTAATTTTAGCAAACTCATCATCACTGATTGTGCCGGACAAAATATAAACTTTGGCAGAAGATACCAGCGGGCGTTCTTTCTGCGTAATAAGCTGAATGCACTGAGCAGCAAAGTCTTCCCTCTGATTATACTGGCCCGGCAAAAATTCTACCGCAAAAGCACGGCAGCCTGCAGGTACTTCCAGTTCTTCTTCAACGGTATCAACCGGCGGTTCGGAAAGCACCAGCGCTTTGGCTGCGGCAAATTCCTCATCCGTTACGCCCATAACATCGTAACGGTTAATAACACGGATGCCGGTTAAGCCTTTCATACCGAGGTTGGTTTGCAAATCAGCCAAAAGGCCTCTTGCTTCAACGGCAAAAGCTTCTTTCTTTTCTACAAAAATGCGTCTGATTTCGTCCATTAAATCAGCCTCCCTGCTCAATTTTCAATAGTACTCGTTAATATAATTACGGCATTTGGTAAACAACGCCTGCAAAAAACCGCTTTTGCGCGGATTATGAACCTTAATTTTTCCGGCACGCACCAGTTCTTCAAAGCTGAAAGTACCGAAATACAGCTGCGTAAAGGCTGCACTGTCCATTGTAATTTCTTCGTTTTCAATGGTGCTGGCCTGAGTTAACGCGCCGTTTTGGGCAGTTATTTTTAAAAGCCCGTTATTCAACGGCAAAAATTTGTCGGTAATTAAAAGCACCGCTTCGCCGCTCACATTCTGCGGCACCGGCAAAAGCTCCAGCGCTTTGCGGATATTAATACAGCGCGCCATCATAAACGGTTTTAAACTGCCGCTGTATGTGCTTCCGGCAAAATCAAGATATGCCAGGTTGCCGGGTTCTGCCAGCCATTCAAAATTGGCGGCATCACTTAAATGCCCTGCTGCATAACGCAGAAGCGCCGTTTGTGCCTCATGGCTGAGCGTAAGCAGCTCCTGCACTTTAAAAGTGCCTGCATCAAGCAAATACAGCATATAACCGGCAGGGCTGGCATCTTCAAAAGCTATGGCAAGCATTACTTTTTCGGCTTTATAGCCGTTTAAAAGCTCCTGCCATTTTGCCCTGCCGCGCACTGCCATGCCGTTTAACTCCTGCCCGCAGGCTTCGTAAACAGCGGCAAGCTCATCCAACCCTTCTGCAATATCTGCACAGCGGGTTATTTTTATATTATGCACCGGCGGCAGTTTTTTTAATTCTGCCAGCGGCATTTGGTAATAATGGCGGTAATAGCAGTAATCAAACCCATAGGGCTTATAAATTGCAGGGTTAACGGGCATTAAAAGCGCAAAAGCCGCTCCCTGCGCACGCAGAACGGTAAACGCCGTTTCCAGCAGCGGGCGCGTAAGGTGCTGCCCGCGGTATTCCGGCGCAGTTGCCACGCCTACAATATACGGCAGGCGCAGCGTTTGCCCGCGCAGCGTAATTGCATACGGGTTCAAGTGCAGCATACACGCTAATTTATCGCCGTCAAACCCGCCTATAACGCTGTTTTGCTTTAAACAGTACTCGCTAAAATACCATTCGTAAAACGGGTCGCCCTTTTTTTCAAAGCAGTAATCCCATAATTCTGCCGCCTGCGGCAAAAAAGCAGAGTTTAAAAGCCTGAAATCCATACAAACCTCTGTTATTTAAAAATAGTGGAATATTTTTTTACCATAAATTCCGGTTTATACGATTCTTTTGCCATGCGCAGGCCTTCATGCCCCATATCTTCCTCGCGGTTAAGATAGGTAACGTCGCCCCACGCATTTTTGGCAAAATCACGGTTAATAACGGCATAAAGCCCGCGTATTTCCGGATTAGCCTTTTCTACATGCAAAACAGCTGTATCGTCATTAATTTTTTCGCCAAAGCTGAAGGCTTCAACCTTGCCGTCAATACGGATAACGCCGCCGCGCAGCTTTAAGGCTTCAAAATTATCAAGCGCTTCGTGGATAGCGCATTTTTCGCATACCAGCGAAGGATCGTCCGACATGCGACGCTCGCACCACATATCGCCAAAAGCAAGACATTCTTCAATATTGCTTCTGTTCATTTCTTCGTAAACATAATCGGGATGCTCTTTTACAAAAGCATTGCAGTGGTTCTTTTTGCCGTGGTATTTGCGCCCGGCAAGCGTGGCCAGGTTCTGCTGCAAATACACATAGTCCCAGTTATCACGGTCATCGGTAATTTCCAAATCAGGGAACGCTTTTAACAGCCTTTCCCTGCCGTCATCATAAATGCCGTGTATTTCAAACGGTTTGCCGTTATGGTATTCTTTAATTTCTTTCATTAATAAAGGCAAATCTTCGTCTTTTCCGCCAAACGGCTGTAAAAAGAAATCAACATCCTTTCTTTTTACTTTCAGCACCAAAAAGCCGTGCGCTTCAGTCCAAAAAATATCATAGCAGGTCTGCCACATAAACAAATTGCCAAAAGCACATTCAGAGCCGCGGTAATAAGGGCGCGACATGTAGCTTTCAAACAATGCCTTATCGGCAACCGAAATCTCTTTAAGTTCTAAAATAAAATGACCCCCAATTTCTTCTTATTAAATTATTATACCATATTGAGTGAAACTTTCTCAAAGTTTCTGTCACATTATTTATAAAATTCGCTGAAATAAACAAAAAACCTGCCGCATTTTTACGGCAGGCTGTATTTGTTTATTATTTTCTGTGATGTGCGTTGTAGCAGTCACGGCAGTAAACCGGACGGTCTTCGGAAGGTTTGAACGGAACTTCGGTTTCTTTGCCGCATTCAGCGCAAACCGCCGGATACATCTGGCGTTCCGGACGCTCGCTTACAATGCCAAGACGCTGTTTGCGTGCCTGACGGCATGCAGGGCAGCGGCCCGGTTCGTTGGTAAAGCCTTTGGATTCATAAAATTCCTGTTCGGAAGCGGAAAAAACAAATTCTTTGCCACATTCCTTGCATACTAAAGTTTTGTCTTCTTTCATTGCTTATCAGCTCCTTACATTAATCATACCCCATGAGGACTTCATAGATTTGCCACGGCTTCGATAAAAATGCAAGCAGCATTAAAAAGAAGATATGAACCCTATATGAACCGGCTGAGATATACTATTTAAAGTATATCTTTTTAAAACACAAATGTCAATATATCATGGCTGTTTTTTACATTATTCTAATAAAATTTAACGCAAATAATATGTTTCATTGGTACATTCAAGTACAGTATTGTAGCCGCGCCATTTTGCCAGCGTGGTTGTACTGCAGTTGCCAACGCTGAAATTCCATATTTTGTTTAAATCCACGCCCAAAAACAGGCACAGCAGCACGCGGATAATGCCGCCGTGCGAAACAACGGCAATATCTTTTTCGTCCATTTCCGCAAGGCAGCGTTTAAAAAACGGCTCTACGCGTGCGGCAACATCCGTAAAATTCTCGCCGCCCGGCACATGGCACAGCGCCGGATTTTTAAAGAATTCGTCAATCTGCCCAAGGCCGGCATCATTAATCTGGTTATAGGTAAGCCCTTCCCACTCGCCAAAAGCAATTTCCTTAATATCTTCAACCGGCTGCACTTCAAGCCCGTGTACAGCCGCCAGCGGTGCCGCCGTCTGCCGTGCGCGCGTTAAACTGCTGCTGTATACGGCATCAAGGCGAATATTTTTAAAATGCTCTGCCAAAAGTTCAGCCTGCGCCAGTCCTTTTTCATTCAGTTCAATATCAGTCTGCCCCTGAAAGCGGAAACTTTTGTTGGAATCGGTTTCCCCATGCCTGATTAAATATAGCCTGCCCATTATTTTGCCCCCTGTTTGCCTGCCTTAATTTCTTCTGCGTGCGAAAATTCTTTTACCTCAACGTGTACGCCTGCTTCGGCAAAAGTTTCCATTTCCTTATAAGCCTTAATGCCTGCGTCCAAAAGGCTGAGCGCAAGTATTGCACCTTCGCCGCGGCATATTTTAATATCAAGCCTCAGCGGTGCGGAAAGCCCCAATTTTTGCAGCAGTTCTTCCATGCCCGTTTCTGCGGATACATGCCCGGCAAAAACGTAATCTGCCGCAGCAGCATTATATTTTACTGCCGCAAGTGCTGCAAGGCATGAGGCTGCTCCGTCAAGCATTACCGGCACTTTTAAAGCCGCAGCCTGCAAAACTGCACCTGCCATAGCGGCAATGGTTCTGCTGCCAAGCTGATTTAAAAAATCATAGCCGCCAGCTTCAAGTTTTTTTGCATTATATTGCGGCATGCTGCTGTCAACGCAACCAAGTGCCAGCACCTGCTGTCCGCCGTTTGTGCCTATTGCTTCTTTTGCCAGAAGCGCACCTTCAAGCATTGCTTCTTCAATGCTTTCAGACGTTACCAAAAAGGTCTGGCTTTTAACGCCGGAATTTTCCGCAAGCACGCAGGCAGGTTTCGTGCCCTGCATATATTCTGCCGCCGTGCCGGCATCATCAGTCCAAAAAAGTACTGTTTTACAAGGAAAGTTTACTTCATTTTTATCTGCGCTGCCGTAAATTGCCGCATAGCGCGTAGCCATTTCTTCAAGCTTTGCCAGTGAACCGACCGGTTTAATTAAATTATCAAAACGCTCCTGCGCTTTTGCCGCTATCGTTTTATCAACAGGCTGCACCGTTCCAGCCAAAACATCTATTTCCATTTTGCACCATCCTTAAAACAAACTAAATATGCTGTGGTAAGTATAAAAGCCAAGCACCAAAAAGCGTCCGCCAATTATCAGCGTAAGCAGGTACAGCACGTTGCCGCATTCCGTCAGCGCGCCGTAGGTGTCACCCGTCAGCCCGCCCAGCTGGCTTTGCAAAAATTTGGCAATGCCAAACACCAGCACAAAAGTAACTGCCATCACCAGCAGGTAATGCAAGCCGAACAGCGCCGTTATGCCAATGCCAAGCGCCAGCGCAATAACCGTGTAGCTTTTTTTAGCGTACATGGTAAACATATGCCCGATGCCGGTTTTGCGCGCGTAGGGAAAGTTAACGATAAAAATTACCATAAAAGTGCGCGTTGCCACGCTCATGGCAATCAGCGCCGGCGTCAAGAGCTGTGGGTAAATGGCAAGGTACGCCGATACCTTCAGTAAAATAAGCACTATTACAGCCAGTACGGCGTTGGAGCCTACATGGCTGTCCTTCATAATTTCCAGCATACGCTCGCGGCTGCGCGCCGAAAAAACGCCGTCGGAAGTATCCATAAAACCGTCGTACATCAGCCCGCCGGTAATAATAATTTCCGCTAAAATCAAAAGCGCGGCACGCATAAAATCAGGCGCGGCAACCATTACCAAAGCGTAATTAACTGCACCCAAAAACGCGCCGATAACCAGCCCCACCAGCGGAAAATACGGCACGCTGCGCGAAAAATCTTCGTCACGCCAGTCCGTGCGGTGGCTGAAACGGATGCGCGTTAAAAATTCCAGGCAGGTAATAAAATCACGCATTATGCTCACCTGCGGTTAAGTTTTTGTATAAATCAAGCGCCGACTGCAAAATTACTATGGCCAGCGAAGCGCCCGTACCTTCGCCGAGGCGCATGCCTGCATCGACAATCGGTTTTAAATTTAAAATTTCCAACATTTTGGCGTGAGAAATTTCTGCCGATAAATGCGAACAGAACATATAATCCGCGCAGGCAGGCTCAATGCCATATGCCAAAAGCGCCGCTGCCGTTGCGTTCACGCCGTCAACCATGGTCGGTACGCGGCGGCGTGCACCTTCAATAATCATACCTGCAAGCCCGGCGTGGTCATACCCGCCAACTTTGCATAAAATATCCATGGCATTACCTAATTCCGGCTTATTTACTGCCAAACCGTCTGCAACAACCTGGCGTTTAACCTTCATGCGTTCATCGTTAATGCCGGTGCCGCGCCCAACGGTCAGCTCCGGTGCAAGGCCTGTAAATGCCGATACGATAGCAGCTGTGGAAGTTGTGTTGCCGATGCCCATTTCTGCCGTTACCAGCATGTTGTAGCCTTTATCAATGCACTCACCGGCAACCTTCATACCGCGCTCCAATGCCATTTCGGCCTGCTCGCGCGTCATGGCAGGGCCTTTGGTAAAATCTTCCGTGCCCCAGGCAACCTTTTCATTGCGCACTTTCGGCAAATGGCTCAAATCAAAAGTTGTGCCCATGTCAACAACAAACACATCCGCACCGGCGTGGCGCGCCATTACATTGGCACCGGCAGTGCCACGCATATAGCCGTTAATCATCTGCATGGTAACTTCCTGCGGATAAGCGCTGACGCCGTATTTGGCAATGCCGTGGTCGCCGCACATTAAAAGCATGGCGCTTTTTATTTTGCCTTCAAAATCAGGCGTACCGCAAATAGCGGCATATTTTTCAACCATTTTTTCAACTTTGCCAAGCTGATACGGAACCTCGTCCACAGCCTGCCAGTTTTTATGCACAATTTCTGCCGCTTCCTTGTTCAGCGGCGGAACTATAATATCCTGCATTTTATTCCTCCTCAAATTTAAACGCCAGTTTCTTCATATCAACAGCCTGTCCTGCCACGCAGTAAAATACGCTGTCCGCGGCATCTGCCACCTGCTGGTTCACCCAGCCTGCAATATCGCGGTATTCGCGTGCCATGGCATTTTCCGGCACAATGCCCGCGCCAACTTCGTTTGTTACAAACACCGTAATTTTGCCGCCTGCTTCGGCAGCTTCAATCAGTTTGGCAATTTCTGCCTTAACAACCTGCGCTTTTTCTTCCGTTGTGCCCTGTGGTGCGTTTTTGCCGTACAATAAATTACTCATGTAAAGCGTAAGACAGTCAAACAGCACTGCATCAGCTTCCTGCGCAGCTTCGCACAAAACCTCGTGCGCATTATAGGGGGCTTCAAAATTTATCCAGCGCGTCCGGGGGCGGCGCGCTTTATGCAAACGTACACGTTCAGCCATTTCTTCGTCCAGAATTTCGGCGGTAGCAATGTAAGCGCATTTTGCGCCGTAATGCAGCACATATTTTTCGGCAAACTCGCTTTTGCCGCTGCGTGCCCCGCCGGTTACCAAAACAATTTTAGCCGGCATACAAAAACTCCTTTCTATAAACAAAAAATCCCCTTTATAACAAAGAGGATATACTTCAAAAACGATATGCAAATACCCGCCTATCCCCCGTAGGCTGTGATACTCGTAACAGGCAGGTCTCCTGGCTCAGGTTCATCGCCGTGCTGCGCCTTCCCAAAGCATTGCTTCAGTGACATTTTGCAGACAGCTCGCCATTACAGTAGCGGGACTGCGCCGGATTTGCACCGGCTTCCCTATTAAGATTGCGGGGTTAACCGCCTCACCTGTTGATTTTTTCCGTTAAATTATATTCTATGCATTTCAAAAAAATCCTGCTTATGCAGATAAAAAATTAACGGCAGCCGTTAAGCTGCCGTTTAAACGCTTTATAAATTTATTTAAGGCTGTTTTTATAATCCTCAAGGAACTGGGCAAGGCCTTTATCGGTAAGCGGATGCAGAAGCATCTCTTTTAAAACTTTGGTAGGAATGGTTGCAATATCCGCACCGGCGAGCATAACTTTTTCAACATGCTCCATATTGCGGATGCTGGCAGCAATAATCTGCGTATCGAGATTGTACTGACGGAAAACCTTAACCATGTTTTCTACCAGTGCCACGCCGTTTTCGCCAATGTCATCCAAGCGGCCGATAAACGGGCTTACATAGGTTGCACCGGCACGCGCTGCCATAAGTGCCTGCGGCAGGCTGAACACCAGAGTTACATTGGTTTTAATGCCTTCTTTGGCAAGAATTTTAACGGCTTTTAAGCCTTCGGCAATGCACGGAATTTTTACAACAACCTTGTCGGAAATTTTCATCAGTTTGCGCGCTTCGGCAACCATGCCTTCGCAGTCGGTGCTGATAACTTCGGCGCTTACAGGCCCGTCAACAAGGCTGCAAATTTCGGGAATAACTTCGGCCTGAGTTCTGCCGCTTTTGGCAATTAAGCTGGGGTTAGTGGTAACGCCGTATACAACGCCAAGCGCTGCCATTTCTGCAATTTCCGCTACATTGGCGGTATCCATAAAAATCTTCACAATTCATACCTCTTTCATATTGTAATTTTTGTTAATAAATTTATTTAATATGAATCACCTGTTTAAACGCCAATTAAAGAACTTAGATTTTGCTCATTATTAAATTGCAAAATCTGCGTAGCTTAGCTGGCACATTTATGGGCTTCACTTTCAGCCCGTCACTAAATGGCGACTCACTTAAAACAGTACCGTCTGGTCACTTCCGGGAGGTAAAAAAACATCTTGACCCCTGCCCTTGCGGTTTTTATTATTTACCCAGGTGCCGCATTTGGGGCACTGCATTTCTGCCGCAGGCAAAGCCCATGCAAGCTGCCTGCCGCATTTTGGGCAAATAAAAAGCACCTGCATATTTGCTCCGGGCTGATATTTTTTCATACTCCGTCAACTCCTTTGCGGCCTTACCTGTCTATTATACACTATCGCAGAATTTTTTGCAGATTTTGTTGCAAGTTTTATGGACAAACAACGTAAAATTTTATATGCTATTATTAAATAAAGTTTAAAAGGTGGTTACACTATGTCACTGCAAAAAGAATTTGAAGCGCTTGGCTGTTGGAGCGCACCTACCGAAGAAGAACACATCAGCGTTTACGGGCTTGATTTTGATAACTGCTATATTATTTTTACCGACCTTGACGGCAAAACACCGGTTGACGCCAAAGCGCCCGTTGTTGCTGCCTGCTACGATGACCGCGACGCTTTTATGTGGGGCAAGGAGCTGAAAGATTTTGCTGCATTAAAAGCACTGCGCGCCGCCCACGCGGATGATAATGATTTTATTGCTGCCGTTGAAAATTATACGCTGCCGAAGGAATGAAAATTTAGAATTACACGGCATAATATAACTAAAATATAAAATTAATAACCATTCAAACTATCAGTCAAAACATTTAGTTATCAGACAACAAATTATCTCTGCCAGTAAATTAAAAATTTAATTTATTAAGTCTATTACTACATAAAAAGAGCTGCCTGACTGCCAACTCAAAAATTTTCTACAATAATTTTAGTATCATAACAGTTCAAAGCACTTATTCACTGCGTTCAAAAAGTGTTTTAAACTGTTATTTTTTATTAAATATTGCAATTTTTGAAAGTTGACTGCCATGCAGCTCTTTATTATATTTACGCTTCAGTTAAAATTACGGTTTTATAAGTTTTTTGCTACCGCAATGCTAATTTTTAAAATAAAATCATAACACCCACGCGGGAATGTAATATAAATTATCAGATGCCGGTAAGAGGTCATCAATTAAGCATACTATGCCGCCTGCGCCGATTTGTATTTTAGCATCTGCGCTCACAGGTTCCAGTATCGCAAATGTTTTAACAGCTTTATTGGGGTACGCGCTCTTTTTTATTGCCACCGGGTACGCCGTGCCGTTTTGCCAAATGATAAGCTCAATCTCCTTGCCGTTAAAATTGCGCAGGTAGTATAACGGAGGCACTATGCCTTTATTGGCATAGCTTTTGTAGATTTCCGTTACAACCCACGTTTCAAAAAATTCACTGCTTGCTGCACCAGCTTCCAAAGCGTCGGCGTTAAGCCAGCGCGTTAAGTATGCCGCAAGGCCGGTATCAAAAAAGTACAGCTTCGGCGCTTTTACTATATACTTTGCACCCGGCGGCATAAAGGGCTGCAACAAATAAATTATTCCTGCCGCTTCTAAAGTTTTTATCCATTGCTTTGCCGTCGGTGCGGATATTTCCGCCGCTTTGGCAAGTTCTGCGTAGTTTATCATTTTGCCTGTCTGCCCCGCAGCGGCACATAAAAAGCGGAAGAAGACCATTTCATCATTTATTTGCAGCAGTTTCATTACATCACGCTGTAAAAAGGTTTGTACGTAGCTGGCGTAATAGCTTTGCCAGTCCTGCTCGCCGCCGTTATACATGGCTGGCATACTGCCCTGCCAGATAAGTTCATATATCTCTTTAAGGCTTTGTTTTTTGGCGTGATTCATGCGGTTAAACAGTGCGCCTACTTCCGGCAGGAAGGTTTCAGTGTTATCCGTACCGTTAATTTCACTCGCGCTTAACCCCTGCAAGTCAATAATTCCTACTCTGCCGGCAAGGCTTTCCGTTACGCCCTGCATTAGAGGCAAACGCTGCGAACCAGTCAGCCATATATCGCCGTTCTGCGCTCCGTTATCGGCATAAATTTTAATGTAGCTTAACAGTTGCGGCGCGTACTGAATTTCATCAATTAAGAGCGGCGGCATATAACGCTGTAAAAACAGCGCCGGGTCGCTAAGCGCCAAACTGCGAACCGCCAAATCATCCAGCGTAACGTAAGTACGCCCTGTATCTTGCGCTAAATGTTTAAGCAAAGTAGTTTTGCCCACCTGCCGCGCGCCGGTTAAAAGTAGTACCTTAAATTGGCTCGATATTCTGTTTATCGTTTCTTCAATATTGCGTGTGATGTACATAGGAATCTTCAAAAATTAGATAATCAAATTTAAATTTTTATATTTTTAGCAAATCTAATCATAGGTAATTCTACTAAAATATGAATGAGAAAAGCTACTAAAATAACTATTACCAATACTAAAATAGAACTTATGTACATATCTACTTTACGTATAATAATTAAATATTCTAATAACGAATAACCTAAAAGCGCATGTACAGCATATAAGGGGAAAGAAATATTTGCCAAAAAATTAAGAAGTTTACTATTTTTTATATTTTTACTAAAAACTAAACATATTGTAAAAACAAACAGTGAAAAAGCATAGTTAATTACATGGATAAACCATAAATTTTTCTCTAAAGCATAATTTAGTAAATATACAAACGATGAAAAGAATAACATTATATTAATTATTGATATTTTTATGTCAATCTTTTGTTTATATATTAAATTAAACACTGACCCAATAAACATAAATACAAAAAAAGGAACGTCCAAACAAATCAAACTTTTTAAGTTATTTTCAATATTTAAAATTTGCATACATAGAACGCTAAAACCTAATAACAATACAGAAAATAATATCGAATAATAAGTACATTTAAACATTTTGTATGTTATTAACATAATTAAATAAAACTTTAATTCTATTTCTAACGTCCATGATACCCCATCTATACTTGGTATCCAAAATAAATCTCTTACCAAAAAAGCCTGTTTCATTAAATAACCTAAATCAAAATTAAAGTTACTTGTATATAATAAACTATTAATATAAAGACAGACTAAGCCAATTCCCAGTCCAATCCAATAAGTTGGATAAATCCTAAAAAAACGGTTTATCAAGAATTTTATGGGGGGTATTTGTCCAGTGAGAATGGAATAACAAATCCACTTATTAAGAAAAATAATGATACACCTAAACAACCTAAGTTTAAATATCTTAAATTGTTTGTTGTTTCATATATTTTTAATTCTCTATGTATATCAACGGAATTAATCTGTAAAAGAAAATGTACTGCTTCATGGCTGTTATAAAACACACCCCCAAAATGACTAGCTACTACTAATAATGCAGCTATCCCCCTCAAATTATTAGCAAATATTACTTTGTTATCCATAAACATCACCAATATATTTTATAAATTTTTTCTCTTATCATATTCAATAAATTTTTTGAACGCATTAACATATTCTTCAGCAACTAAACTATAAGTTCTTTGTGACATTTTTTTGTAAAGAGCTAATTCTTTTTGATACAAATCATCTAAATTAGATAATGCCCATTCAATTTTATCAGCGATTGCATAACAATCATATGGGTTAAACATTATTTCTTCTAACCCTGCCGGTTCTAAAACCTCTCTAACCTGTGGAATATCACTCATTATAGATGGAGTTCCAACCGACATACCTTCGCCAAAAGTAAAAGGAAAACCACCTTCATAAAGTGTTGGATTTACAACTAAATCTGCACAATGATATAACGCAGCTAAAGTTTGAGCAGAAACATTATAGAGGCTTATAATATCATCTTCCAGACGATGTTTTTTTATATATTCACTAACTTCTGTTTCTTTTTTTAAATTTGCTGTAACATATAATTTATGTGTTATAAATTTTTTCCTTAACAAAATTTCATAAGCTTTTACTAAATTTAGCATATTTTTATTTGGTCTAATTTGGCTTGCATAAAAAATATAACGAACATCAGGGCAAATATATGCTTTAAGTATTTCTCTAGCAAATATATCATTCCAATCATTAATTGTATTTAATGACTTATATACAGTAATATCTATTTTAATATAAGGTAACATGTCGTTATTAGCATGCTTTATAGCAACAACTTTATTTTCTTCTTTAGCATATTCTCCTATAACTAAATTATTTTTTAAATATTCACAATATGTTATAAAATAATTACCTTTTAAAAGTGTTTCTCTACAATCATTAATAAAAAAATCAGAAGTATCAATATTGGCAAAACTTTGAGCAAATTCCTGTGATACTAAATCAGGTGCATTAATAACTACTGTACCGTTTATTTTAGTTACCTGTGGCCAAAAAATTGAAGGCACAAACCAAACATCATGTTTGACATCATTATTTATTTTTTTTATGAGATTTAATAAGACTTGATTATGCATACTATAAAACATATGCAACTGCCAATTAAAATCAAAATATTTATATAAATAATAATGTAAAAAATTAAAACATTTTAAAATTTTTGCATTATTCATAATATTATAACCTTTGTTTATTAAAATCCGATTTGTAAATTTCAAAAATAAAATTAAAAATAAAATAATACCTGGAATAAAAAAAATCAATATAAAAAATAAAATCAATATAAGCAAAAGCACAAATATAATATTAGAATTAGTTGAAGCGAGTTTATTTAGCAAAATATTATACAAATATTTTATTTTAAACATTAGAAAACTAAAAAGTTTATTTTCTTTATTTTTTCGATGAAAAAATTTATAAATTTTCCATAATGGCGGATTATCATCTGTTAAAATAAAAGAAATATTATCTTTATTAATTGAAAACGTCTCTAATAATTCTTCTACTGTCTCTTTTAACCAAAAAGGATATGCTATAGTAATTTCATGATTTTGTTCTTTGAAACCTTTTATTAACCCACCAATATATCTCCCTAATCCTTCCTTTCCTAATTTTACTTGTGGTCCATATCCTAAAAATACACCTATTTTCATAAACAACACCTTAAAATCCTACTATTTCTTTTATACATGCATACAATTCATCAGATTTATTATAATATTCATTTTTTTCAAGTACACTTCTGCTTGGTAAAGCCTTTGCAAATTCATTATGATGAGATTCTATATCTAATAATGCATCAGCCATTTCCTCTATATTAAAAGGTGACATATATTTTAATGGTAATCCCATAAATTTTGATAAATATCTCATTGCAGGATAGTCACTTGATATAGAGGGAATTCCAAATCCAGCTGCATCGACAACAGTGCCATTCCCATTATCACCATATCCGGGATGAAAAATAAACTTTGCCTTTTTTAAAATATCTATAAATTTTTTCTTCTCTAAATCCCCCATAAAATGCAAATGATTTTTTAAAATTTCGCTATTGTTAATAATATTATGTATTCTATTCACATAGTCTTCAAAAACTGGGGCATTTTTTATATCAATACCTGGTTTTAAATACTGCGTATTGGCTCCGCTAATATAACATTCAAAATTTCCTCCTTTATAATAATATAATTCTATTGCTTTTAACGCACGCAAATGATTTTTATGCGGAGCTGCATTTGTACTCCACAAGAAAAAGTTTTGTTTAATTTTTTCAGTATCAGAATTTTTATTCTCTTTCATCATTTCTAACATTAAAGGAGTAAGCATTACTTTATCTTTATTAAGCCCGGCAAACTGAATAGCATCATTAAAAGTAGGTTTACTTGTAACAATTATTGTATCTGCATTTTTTTGATTAGTTATTTTTATATTATTTGTCTTCTTCGATATAGCTTCTGGAACATATCGTTGTATATAATCATGTACTACAACAGAAAATGGCCGTAAGCAAAAAAATGGATATGGTAAACTACCAACATCAGCAGTAAATATTATATGATCACAATCCATAAAATTGGCTGCTCCATCATGTAAAACACTATATTCCATATGAGAAAGATTTATCCCATTTAATGGTTCAAATCCAGCTAATCTTATAGCACTATTTGCCCACTCTATACTTTTAGATTTCCAAACAAACTTTCTTATTTCTATGCCGGCATCTTTAAAATTTTTAAAATATCCTTTTGCTTTATATATTTCATTTTCAGGATAAGCGAAAATTAATTTTATATTATCATTATATTTTTCAATTGAATTATGAATATTAAGTATAAAACGAATTGTATAATCTAAAACACCACCTGTATAAGGGGCTGGTAAAACAATAGCTATACGTTTTTGTTTTGAAGGAATAATAAATGTTTTGTTTTCATCCCTTTTTGGAATAGAAGTTTCTATTTTTTTTAACCCCTTCTCCCACAAAGTTTGGCAATATGAAGTTTCAAATGGCTCTAATAAAACTTTTTGTGAAGTTGTTACTTCTGTTACAAATGTTTTATCTCCATTTAATAATTTTTGCAGTTTTTTTCTAGCTTCCTTTATTGATTGAGCTCTACCAGGTAAATTTTCTCCTCCTAAATAATCCAGCATTCCACCTGCCATAAAAATCAACGGCATCCCCCTCTTAATTGCCTCCAAAGGATGATAGTGTAAATATCTTGGCTCAGTACTATGATAATACATGCAAGCTAAATGCCGCATGTTATATTCATACTCTTCATTTGATAAAAAACCAGTAACTGTTTCATCTTCAGGCACAGCGATTGGTTGAGCGCCACCTATAACATGTGGTAAATCACCAAAATAAAAGCAAAAATTTTTATAAACTTGCGTAAAATATGCAGAATTCTTTATTCTTGGAGCTATAAATAAAATTTTTTTATTTCCGCCACACCAATTATCACCAATATAATTACCATTTAATCCTATTGGCATAAATAAACTTCTTTTCTGAAGCAACGGAGCTTCTATTTCAGACAAATTCTTATAACTCGGTAAAAACCAAAATCTATTTTTACAAGAATCTATTATAGATAATAGATTATATCCCAAAAATGATGTATAGTTCATAGGATCAAATAGCCCAAACACATGCAAACATATGGCTCCTTTAAATCCTTTAACTAATGAAGTTAACATTTCTTTTTCAAACATACATATTGTTATATCAAAATACTTATTTAATAACTCCATCACATCATATGGAATAGTTTTATAAAAATCTATTTTATTTAGTTTGTCTAAAACTTCTTTAGGAATAGTTAATGAAGCATCGTATTCATAAGTTATACTTGCACTAAAATCAAATATATTCCACTGTTTAGGACAAAAAACTTCATACCCCATATCAATAAGCATCGGTACTTCAAATTTTCTTAAAGAAGAATGATTAAAAAGCCATAATATTCGTTTTGCCATTACTAAATCCTTTCATTTCATAGTACATTCATACATTTTTTATAAAATCGTACAGTTTCGTTCGGCTTTCCATCAGCTATAATTTTTCCATGATCCAATATTATAACTCTATTACAAACCTTTTCTGCCATTGTTAAATCATGAGTTACAAAAACCATTATTTCAGCTTTATCAATCAAGGCAAGCATTCGTTTCTTCGCTTTATTCATAAAAGTAGCATCTCCGGCTGCAATAACTTCATCCAAAAGTAGTATTTCTCCTGAAATACTTGTAGATACAGCAAAAGCCAACCTTATTAACATACCACTTGAATAACTTTTTATTGGAAAATCAATAAATTCTCCAAGTTCTGTAAATTTTATAATTTCTTCTGTTTTATCTTTTATTTCTTCTGGCGTAGCCCCTAACAACAATCCACGATAAATAATATTTTCTCTGCCTGTAGATTCTAAATCAAAACCTAATACTATATCAAATAATGCTTTTATTCTCCCCTTTACATCAATATTACCACTTTCTATCGGATAAATACCTGCTATAGTTTTAAGAAGCGTACTTTTTCCACTTCCGTTATGACCAATAACACCGATGCGTTCACCAGCCTTTACATGCAATGTAAAATTTTTAAGTGCATGTACATCTTTTAATAAAGGTTTTGGTTTTTCTAATTTCAAATAAGAAAAAATTTCTTGTTTTAGCGTTGTTGCATTATAAATGTTTGACGGATAACACATATTCACATTATCCATATAAATATGAATATCTTTCACAAGTAACTCCTTTTATTATAAATAAAAAATTAAATCTTTTTCATTATTTTTATTAACTTTATATGCCAAGATTGCAAAACATAAAACAAAAAACAAACTTATCAAATAATCTTCAACAGTTGGTAATCTACCATTTAAAAACGGTTCTCTTAACAAATTAAGCATATGTGTTATAGGATTCCATTTAAACCATGTATAAATAAATTCATTACTTTTAAATAGATTTTCCTGAAAAAAAACCGGAGAAACATACCAAATAACTTGTAATATTAAAGGAACCATCATAGGATAATCCCTATATTTAACACACATATATCCCGCAATAGTTGTACCTGCCCAAACAAAAATAAAATATATGATTAACGTTATTATTAAAGAAAATAATCCTATTAGCATATTCATTGGATTCTGTACTATAATCCATATTGCTAATGATATAATAGCTATAGAAAAATTTATTATTGTAACAACTGAACTCTTTAAAGTATATATTGTTAAAGGATGATTACACTGTCTGATAAAAGAATCATTGCCAAGCAATGAATAAGCCCCTCCACTAAAAGCACCTGAAACTAAATCCCAAAATAATATACCTGATAAAACATAAGGCATGTAGCTAATAATGTTATAATTAAAAGCTATAGAAAAAACTATACCCATTATTATAGATAATCCTAATGGATATACAATTGTCCATAGAATGCCTAATTTAGATCGCCTATATTTATTTTTTAAATCTAATTTAACTAAATGCCACAAAAAATAGCGTAATTCATAAATTTTCTTAAAATATTTGATTATGCTATCCATAATGTATACCCCAGTTTATACTTTAATAATTCTTTGTAATGTATCTACAATATAAGTTATTTTTTCTTCATCTAGAAGTGCATGCGATGGTAAATTAATACCTCTACTTGCTATCTTTTCAGCAACAGGACATTTTACATTAGAATCATAATACGGTGGCATAATATGCATAGGGTAAAATACTGGACGCATTTCAATATTGTAAGCTTCCATTTCACTCATAACTTGATCTCTTGATTTTTTTACTTTATCAGTAAGAAGAATACTATTCATCCAATATACATGATTTTCGTTGTTGTCAATTTTTTGAATAGTAACATATCCATCAAGTTTATCCGCTATTTGTTTTTTATAAATGTCTGCAACTCGTTGACGTTGCGCAAGATGCCAATCAACATTTTCAAGTTGAGCTAATCCAAGTGCTGCCTGCATATTCGTCATCCTATAATTGTAAGCTCGCACCAAATGCCAGTACCTTCTGGACGGATCAACGCCTTGAGCGCGTAATAATTTCATTTTATTATATAAATCTGTGTCATCTGTAACAATCATACCGCCTTCACCGCTTGTAATAATTTTATTTCCAAAAAAGCTAAATGATCCAGCCTTTCCGATAGAGCCAACTTTTTTATTATTCCATTTAGCGCCATGTGCTTCTGCTGCATCTTCTACAACAGGTATACAAAATCTATTCGATATGTCCATTATTTCTGTCATATTACAACTTAATCCGTAAAGATGAACTGGTATTATTGCTTTAGTTTTTGGAGTTATTGCTCTTTCAATTTCATTAGGATTAATATTCCATGTATTTTGATCGCTATCAACAAAAACGGGAACTGCACCACACTCAACAACGGCATTAGCTGTAGCTACATATGTAAGAGTAGGCATTATAACTTCATCGCCATCAGTAATTCCCATAGCTTTTAATATCAAATGTAATGTAACTGTACCATTAGCACAGGCTAAGGCATACCTACTTCCACAAAATGCAGCAAATTTTTCCTGAAATTCATTAATAAACCTTCCATTTGCCGAAACCCAACCAGTATCAACGCATTCATTTAAATATTTCTTTTCATTGCCATTAAATACTGGCATTGCTATAGATATTCTTTCCATTTTTTACCTCCATAAAGTTCTACAAATTTTTTATTATTTTAGCAGGTATCCCTACAGCCATACATTTAGGTGGAAAATCTTTTATTACAACACCACCTGCTCCAATTATTGTTTTTTCTCCTATTTTAATGTTATTAATAATTTTACTGCCTGTACCAATAAAGCATTCATCATTAATTTTTGTTGAACCAGAAACGGCGCATCCTGGTGCAATATGTACAAATTTACCAATTATACAATCATGGTCGACAGATACATTTGTATTTATGATACTTCCATCACCTATAATGCTACCAGCATTAACAACTGCTCCAGGCATTATTGCAATGCCTGTTCCTAAATTGACATGCTTTGATACTACAGCATCAGGACTTATTGCATTTACAATCTTAAAACCTAATGACAGAACTGAATAAAATAATTTTTTCCTAATGTTATTATCACCTATTGCTATAAAAGCATAGTCTACATCTTTTTTTATATCTTGTAATATATCATCTTTGCCAAGAATAGGATAATCAAAAACATTTCCTTTATTTACACTATCACTTAAACCAACTATTTGATATTTTTTCATTCTTTCAAAAATATCTATAATTACTTTACTATGTGGCCCTGCACCAATAATTACAATTTTTTCCATTTTTATATCCTATATTTTCTCATTTTTAGCCAATTTTCTATCATGCTTGGCCATTATCTCAATTAACTGTTCATAACTGGTCGCTTGCGGATTCCATCCCAATATAGTTTTTGCTTTTGTCGGATCTCCTAATAAGTTATCAACATCGGTTGGCCTAAACCATTGCGGATTTATACATACTATCATTTTTCCAGTTCTTGCATCATAACCTTTTTCATCAATACCTGAACCTTTCCATAATATTTTTATACCATTAACAGCAAACGCTTTTTCTGTAAAATCTCTTACTGTATGCTGTACTCCTGTTGCAATGACAAAATCTTCCGGTTTATCTTGCTGTAACATAAGCCACATACACTCTACGTAATCTTTTGCATAACCCCAGTCACGCAAAGAATCTAAGTTTCCTAATTCCAAATGATCTTGAAGCCCTTCTGCAATTCTACCAGCAGCTAAAGTTATCTTGCGGGTAACAAAATTTTCTCCACGCCGTTCAGATTCATGATTAAATAAAATACCATTAACAGCAAACATACCATAAGCTTCTCTATATTCTTTTATAATCCAAAAACCGTATTGTTTAGCAACAGCATAAGGACTATAAGGATAAAACGGAGTTGTCTCTTTTTGAGGTATTTCTACAACTCTGCCGTATAATTCACTTGTAGATGCTTGATGAATTTTTGTTTTTTTAGCTAATCCAAGAATTCTACAAGCTTCTAATATTCTCAAAACGCCTAAAGCATCTATATCACCAGAATATTCCGGCACATCAAAACTAACTTGCACATGACTTTGTGCAGCAAGGTTATAAATTTCATCAGGTTTAGTTTCATTTACAATTCTGATAATACTGGAAGAATCAGATAAATCACCGTCATGTAAATATAACTTATCAATAATATGTGCAATGCGTCCCATTGTATTAGCAGATGCCCTGCGTACAATACCATGCACTTCATAACCTTTTTCAAGCAGTAATTCTGCTAAATACGAGCCATCCTGTCCTGTAATACCGGTAATTAATGCAATTTTAGCCATTTTTTTGCTCCTTTGATTTTGTATTTTTTTAAACTCTAACCTTTAAAAATTGACATTCCCCTAATATAAAACATCTGCCTAATCCTGCCGGCAAAAAAATGCAATCACCCTTTTTAAAACGCAAAGGCTTTTTATATTCTGAAGTTTCCAGTCCGCCACTTCCTTCAATACATAATATGACTTGAAATGAAGTATCCATTACAGTAAAGGAAATACCTTTTGTAACATCTATTTTTTCTGTTTCAAAATAACGGCAGCGGCACAATATTTCACGCGAACATCCTGGGTAATAATGAACAAGCCTTGCTTTTTGTTCATAGCGTATACCGGCTTTCATGTTTAAAACCCGAAGTGCTTTATCAAAATGCAGTTCCCGTTTTTTCCCATTTTTATCTATGCGGTTATAGTCATAAACCCTGTATGTAACATTTGAATTTTCCTGAATTTCGGCAATTAAGCAGCCTGCCCCTATGCCATGAATTATTCCGGCCGGTGTATAAAATACATCTCCTTTATTGACATGTACTTTATTTAAATGTTTCTCAATGTCACCATCCTCGACTGCTTTACGAAGCATTTCGGAATTAACGTCATGAGCAAAACCGTGTACTAATGTAGCCGTGCTTGTTGCGTCAAGTACATACCACATTTCAGTTTTTCCGGAATCGTTTTCATATTTCCTAGCAAAATCATCATCTGGGTGTACCTGAAGCGACAAATCTTTTGCGGCATCAATAAATTTAACCAATATCGGCAATCCGTACTTTTTATTAACTCTCGTTCCTAAATACTCAGGATATTCTTTTAAAACAATATTAAGTGTTTTACCCGCAAAATTTCCATTTACAACTGTACTTGGACCAGCAGGATGCGCCGAGCACTCCCATGTTTCAGCCAACGGTGTAAGATGGATATGTTTATTAAATTCTTTTTTTAAACGAATTCCACCCCAAAGGCTGTCTTTACCTACCGGTTTCAATAGCATTGGTTCCATATCAATATACCGTTTTATCCTCAACGTCTATAACACTGCCTATTTGTACTTCTATAAGCTGCATATCGGTCTGTGCTTTTATGGTATGTTTACAACCAGCAGCAATCGTCACTACATCGCCTGTTTTTACCATCTGTTCCATACCATCCACTGTTACTACACCGTCACCGCTTACAACAGTCCAAACTTCATCTCTAAAATCATGGCTATGATAACTCATATTTTTGCCAGCCTTCAGCGATGCTTTGATAGTAATTGCACCACTTTGTGCATCTATAACATTGTATGTACCCCACGATTTTTCTGCATAACGAATATCGGTATTAATTTTTTCAACATAACTTTTCATGCTGCCACTGCGTACTTTATCTGCAACAAGTATGCCATCGCTGCTTGCGGCTATGACCATATCCTTGCATCCCATACATAAAATAGGTATTTCCAATTCATTTACTATATGTACATTTTTACAAGTTTCGTCAATTGTTGCATTTCCCTTAATATTGTCACTCATTACTTCAGCCATCATATTCCAGGTTCCGATGTCACGCCATTCTCCTGCATATTTTACGACCTGGATAGACGGTTCTTTTTCAACAACTGCATAATCAAAACTTATTTTCTCCATATATTCATATTTTGTAAATAAGTCTTTATAATCCGTAAATTCTACCATTTTATGAGCAATATTAAGCAAATAGCTTAATTTGCAGGCAAAGACACCTGAATTCCACAAACCTCCGGCAGAAATATATCTTTTTGCAGTTTCTATATCAGGTTTTTCTTTAAATTCTTTAACTATGCTTACTTCACCGTTTGTTTCAGGAATAATATAACCATATTTATCACTTGGCACAGTAGGTTCTATACCCATTAAAGTAAGATTAACTGTATTTTTATTTACATACTTATCCAAACCTGCAATCGTTTGATAATAGCTATTATCTACATATGGGTCTACCGGGCAAATTACAATCGGCTCACTATCGTCTACATGCAAAACATCATGCAAATAAACTGCTGCTAATAAAATAGCCGGACACGTATCCTTTCTGCACGGTTCTATGCAAACCGACACATTATTACCAAGTTGATTACGTATTGAACTAAGCTGAGCCGCACTTGTAGCTATTGTTATCTTTGCATTAGAATCTACTGAGTTTATTTGCCGGTAAACCCGTTGCAGCATAGACTCATAGTCACCGTTTTCTTTTTTTAATAGTTTAATGAATTGTTTACTACGTACATCATTAGAAATTGGCCATAATCTCTTCCCGCTTCCTCCGGAAAGAAGAATTATATTCATTCAAAATCCGTCCCTTCAATTTTGTTTTCTATAAATTGTTTAAATTCATTTCTAAATCTTGCTGCACTAAATCTTTCTGCATTTTTCCGGCAGTTTTCGGGTTTAAAAAGCTTTATATTTTTTTCAAATATTTTTACAGCATTAACTATACTATCTGCTGTTTGTTCTTTAAAAAATATACCTGTTGGATTTTCTTTATCATAGTTAATTACTGTTTCCAATGCCCCACCTTTACCATACGCAATAACAGGCGTTCCGCAAGCTTGCGCTTCAACAGGAACAATGCCAAAATCTTCTTCTGCCGCAAAAACAAAGGCTTTAGCTTTTTGCATTTTTTCTTTTAGAACCTCAAACGGTTGATAGCCAAGCAATACTATATTCTCAAACTTTTTAGCTTGGCTTTTTACTTTTTCAAATTGCGTGCCATCCCCAATTACTATTAGTTTTTTATCCGTCATTTTTGAAAAAGCTTCAACAATTAAATCCATTTTTTTATAAGGCACCATACGAGATGCAGTTAAATAATAATCCTCTTTTTGTTTGCAAATCGTAAAATCATTTACGGCAACCGGAGGATAAATTACTTGTGCTGTACGTCTATAGCATTTTTGGATTCTTTTAGCTATATATTTTGAATTACTTATAAAATAATCTACATTATTTCCTGTACGATAATCCCATAAACGCATATAATGCAAGATAATTTTAGCAACCCATCCTTTTAAACCATGTTGAAGATTTACTTCTTCTAAATATTGTTGCTGCAAATCCCATGCATATCTAATCGGAGAATGCACATACGAAATATGTAACTGGTTAGGTCCGGTAATAACTCCTTTAGCAACACAATGTGAATTACTAATAACTAAATCATATTTTCGTAAATCCAGTTGTTCTATAGCTAAAGGCATTAAAGGAAGATATTTTCTAAATTTATTTTTTGCTTTTGGAAGTTTCTGAATAAAAGTTGTTGTTACATTTTTATTTTGAATAAACCACCGTTTATTTTGTGGTAAAAAATCTACAACCGCAAATAAATCAGCTTCAGGATAAACTTTAAGCATTTGTTCTAATACTTTTTCTGAACCAGCATATGAATCGAACCATTCATGAACTATTGCTATTTTCATAATAGAATTAATTCCTTTAAAAATTTTACTTTATCAATAAGCACCTTTTCTTAATATTACTGCTTTACCCGTCCTCCATAACAGCATTGCGTCGAGCCATACACTCCAGTTACGCACATACCAGCTGTCAAGCTGTACTCTTTGTTTGTAATCTGTATCGCTTCTTCCGCTTACTTGCCACATTCCGGTGATGCCGGGCTTTACCATCAGGTAGTCGTTGATGTATTCACTATACCTTATCATCTCGTCTTTGATGATTGGACGCGGACCTACCAGGCTCATTTCGCCTTTCAGTACGTTGAATATCTGCGGCAGTTCGTCTAAACTTGTTTTTCTAAGAAATGCCCCGCTTTTTGTTATGCGCGGGTCGTTCTTCAGTTTGAAATCTTTTTCCCATTCTGCTTTTGCTTCAGGGTTTGTTTTTAAAAGCTGTTCTAGTTTTTCTTTAGCGTCTGCGCACATGCTGCGGAATTTATAGCAGTTAAATTCTTTGCCGTTTTTGCCTATTCTGCGGTGTTTAAAGATTACCGGCCCCGGTGAATCTTTGTATATCCATAAGGCTATTAGTATAAGTATCGGGCTTATTGCTATTGTGCCTGTTATTGTAAGTACATAGTCAAAGATTGTTTTTATCCATCTGTTAACAGGGCGTGCAAGGTTGTTTTTGAGCCTTAATAACATAAGCTTTTCATTAAACAGGCTTTCTGCTTCTATGCCGCCCATTGGTACGCCTACAAGGTTTGGTATTACTCCCATGCTTTTTACTAAAGGCTGTACTTTGTAGATTAGTTTGGTTAGTTTGCCTTGTTCCAAACCGGGCGCTGCTATAAAGACGTGATTGATATTGTATTTTACTATTACTTGTTCTGCATCGCTGAATTTGCCAAGTACAGGATAGTTTTCTAATATGCCTTTTTCTACTTTGTTGTCTTCTAAAAGTCCTATTATTTTATAGCCCATACCGGCATCATTTTTGATGCCTTGTACAAGTAGTTCTGCTGTTTTACCTGCACCGATTATGAGCACTGGTATTTGCAGAAGCTGGTATTTTTCGAGTATCTTTTTTACTATATAACGGAATACTACAAGCAATATAAAGCTCAATATCCAGAAAACTGCAATAAACATTCTGGAAGTTGAACCTGCTATACGCGCTATATAGAGTAATATGATAATGCTTGTAACAGCGTAGCAGCTGGTAATAAAAAGTTTTTGAATTATCTGCCAGAACTGTGCACGGCGGTTATAGAGCTGTTCAATGTTTAAGAAGATGAGATAAAGTAACGGGAACACTACCCAGAAATTAAGCCAAGAAATATGCAGGCTGTGATTACCGGTGTAGAAATTGCGGAAGTTAAAAGCAAGTTCTTCTGCACATACTATGGCGATGTAGTCAACGAAGATTAATACGAAGGGTAGAATGATGTTGGTGTATTTATTTATTTTTTGCAGATTGTCTGCCACTTTATCTCACCCTGGGTTTTAATTTTAAGTAAGGCTTAATTTAATAATATAATTTTACCATACCTTTACCCCCCCGCAAGACATTTCCGTTAGAGTGAGTCTAACTTTTACTGGTCTTGGTGAAACTTTATCCCTGCCGGCAGGTTAGCGCGGCGGCGCCGTTTTACGATAACCCGCACTGCCAGTGATGCGTGGCACTTACTTTTTATCTTTACAGCTAAAAGCTACTGCATTTTGTATTTATCATTAGCTTTAACTAAACAACAAACCCTACGGAAGATGCTGCTGGTATGAAGCGCAGACCAAAATCGCGACGGCTAAATCATTGTTGTAGCCATCATGCGCAAACACGCAACGCAGTCGTGTTTGCGGACGCAAATAGGAGCGACGTTTTTGGCAAGCTGAATAACAGCGGCGTCTTCCGTAGGGTTATATAATCGGCGGATCAGCAAAAAAATAACGCCACCACAAACGTGATGGCGTTATTAGATGATAATATTATAATTTATTCTTACTCTATTCCTATTTTCCAAGGCCTTCTCTTGCCACAATCTTATCCAAAATTTCTGCGCCCTTAAAAACTACTTTATCACACTGAATTTCAGGCTCAAAATACTTGGGTTTAACTTCGCAGCAATCGTAACTGCCTGTTTCGGCTTTAAAAGTATCTACAAATTCTTTGCAAAGTTCTCTTACCTTACAGCCTTCTTCTTTGCCGTTGCGCTTTACATACAGTGTGCTAAGCACCATGCACGCACCGGTAACCACGCCGCAGGCAGCACCTGCCCCCATGCCGCCGCCAAAGCCTGCCGCAATTTTAAGTGCCTGCGGCGGCAGCTGCATATTATAAGCCCAGTTTGCTCCATAAAGAATTTTTTCGGCACAGTTAAGGTTCATTGCCTTGCCGTAACCTTTTTGCAATAATTCAAGCAGCATTGTTATCCCTCCTATAACTCAAAATCCACTGCTTCACCTTTTTCTAAAGATGCCGGAACATCTATTAAACGCTGGTTGCGCGAACCGCGGTACGGAAAATCCAAATCGCGCTGCGCGAGAATAAATGGCCCGTCTACAAGCACGTTAATTTCGCGCAGTACCGGTAAATTTTTAACCTCGCTATATACATAACCGGTATAGCACCATACGTTTAAACCCGGTTTTAATTTTTTTATTTCCTGCAAAAATTCTAACACGCCATCTGCCTGTGCCAATGGGTCTCCGCCACTTAAAGTTATGCCGCGGTGCAAAGGCGTCAGGCGCTTTATAACATCCTGCGCCAAATCCTCCGGCGTGTATTCCGTGCCGCCTTCAAACGGCAGCGTAGACGGGTTATGGCAGCCTTCGCAATGGCGCGGGCAGCCCTGAAAGAACACTACCGCACGTATGCCGGGCCCGTCTACGATAGATTCATTTAAAATACCTGCAACCCTCAGCATAGCCTGCCTCCTTATTCCGTGCAGCAATTAGCACGCTGGCGAATCTGCGTAAGCTTCTTTTCGCATACCGGGCAGTAATCGGTGTCAATAATGCCGGTATAACCGCAGTCCTCGCAGTAATCAATCGGGAAGTTAATGCCTACATAGCCGCAGTCGCATGCCAGCATATGGCGCAGAACATCTTCAACGGCCTGCAAATTATGCACAGGCGAAGATTCAAACTCTACATAGCTGATATGCCCGCCGTTGGTAAATTTATGGTACGGCCCTTCAACGCGCATTTTATCAAACGCGCTGATTGGATAACCAACCGGCACATGGAAGGAATTTGTATAGTATGCTTTATCGGTCACGCCGGGAATAATGCCGTACTCCTTGCGGTCGATACGGATAAAACGCCCGGAAAGCCCTTCTGCCGGCGTTGCAATAAGGCTGAAATTCAAATCATATTTATCGCAGTATTCATCTACGCGCTTACGCATGTAACCGATAATTTCCTGCCCCAGCTTTTGCGCTTCTTCGCTCTCGCCCTGGTGTTTGCCAATCAGCGAAGTAAGAGTTTCGGCAAGGCCGATAAAACCAATGGCAAGCGTACCGTTTTTAATTGCAGGCTCAATGCGGTCATCCTTTTTAAGTTTATCGCTGCCCATGTAAAGCCCCTGGCCCATCAAAAACGGCAGGTCGCGCACACGCAGGTTGCACTGCACGCGGTAACGGTGATAAAGCTGCTCCGCAACAAGGTTCATCATATCGTCAAGCATCTGATAAAACTTGTCTATATTGCGTTCTGCCTTAATGGCAAGGCGCGGAAGGTTAATTGTTGTAAACGAAAGGTTGCCGCGCCCGGTGGTAATTTCCTCGCCATGGCGGTTGGCAATAACGCGCGTACGGCAGCCCATATAAGCCACCTGTCCGCCGTAATCGCGGTTGTAAGTGGTATCCATAAAACTGAAAGTCGGGTTCAGGCGCTTTGCAGCCACGCTTATTGCCTGCTGAAACAAATCATAGTTCGGGTCGCCGGGGTCTAAATTAACGCCGCGTTTAACGCGGAAAATAACGTTCGGGAAAATCGGGTTTTCGCCGCGTCCAAGGCCATTGCCGTAAGCCTTTAACAAATTGCGCGTAACCTTACGCCCGTTTTCGCTGGTATCAAGCCCAAGGTTAAGGCTGCTGAACGGCACCTGCGCACCGGCACGCGAATGCATGCTGTTTAAATTATAAACCAGCGCTTCCATTGCCTGAAAAACTTCGTTTTCTTCAGCACCTTCTACAAAATCGGCCATATCGGTATCAAAAAAGCCAAAAGACTGGCCGCCAAACATATCGTTCTGGTTGCTTTGCAGCACAATAGCAGCCAGCGCAGCCGCAGAACCCGGGCGTTTCGGCGGGCGGATATAGCCATGCCCGTTATTAAAGCCTTCATGCAGCAGCCTGCCAAGCGGAATGTTCAGGCAATTTAAGGTTTTGCCGTAAAAATCAAGGTCATGAATATGAATATCGCCGCGTTTATGCGCCACCGCCATTTCTTCCGGAATAACACGGTTCAAATAATATTCGCGGCTGGCAGCCGATGCAATTTGCAGCATTTTTGCCGATGGCGAGTTAGAGATATTAGCGTTGTCGCGGTCGGTTTCCTTTAAAATTTCTGCCACGGTATCCATCAGTTCGCTGCGCGCATTGCGGATATCCGTACGTTTGGCACGGTATAAAATATAAGATTTTGCCGTTTTGGCATGTCCTTTTTTAATTAAAACCTTTTCAACAATGTCCTGAACATGCTCAACATCAACAATTTCCTTGTTTTCTGCTTTCAGGCATTTTAATACGCACAGTGTAATTTCCACCGCCATTTCGCGGTCTGCACCGCCAACGGCCTGCGCTGCTGCAAAAATAGCATCCGTTATTTTGCTGTCATCAAACGCTACAATACGCCCATCGCGTTTACGAATTTTCATGCTCAGCGTCACTCCGTTCCTTATTTTCGTTGTTATTAATAATACGCTGCAATTCCTGCATAAAATTGTTTACGTCGGCAAACTGCCTGTAAACAGAAGCAAAACGTACATAAGCAATCTGGTCTGTTTTTTCCAGATGATTCATAACAAGCTCGCCAATAACCTCGCTGCGCACCTCCGATTCACCGCGCATACGCAGTTCACGCTCAATATGGTCTGCCATTTCCTTAATTTTTTCGTAAGAAATCGGGCGTTTTTCAAAAGCCTTAATCAAGCCGTTCAAAAGTTTTTTCGATTCAAACAGCTCGCGGCGCCCGTCTTTTTTATTTACAACCAAAGGTGTTTCTTCGTATTTTTCGTAAGTAGTAAACCTGCGGCCGCAATCAGGGCATTCACGCCTGCGGCGGATAGAAGCGCCGTCATCAACCGAACGGGAATCTACAACTCTGCTGTCATTATAATTACAAAATGGGCATCTCATACATTCACTTCCTTGTATTTGTTGGATAAGTACTTATATTATAACATAACGACAACTTAAAAGAAACAAGATATTGTGTATATTTAAAATTACAAGCAATTTTTACCCCAAAATATAGAAAGCCTCTGCTAACATAAGCAGAGGCTTTAAATGCAGTATTAAGTTAAAATCAGCCGCGAATCCAGGGCGGAATCTCCGTATCGGAAGAATGTTTGTGAATAATTCCGCTGCCGCCCATATGCGGTTTATTGTTATTGCTGTCGTTATCGTGCTGCTGCTGATAACCGCCTCCCGGACGTACAATAGAAGGTTTGCCGCCATGCGTCGGCATTTCCTTGTTAAAGCCGGTAGCAATAACGGTAACACGGATTTCGTCTTTGAGAGTTTCGTCGATAACCGCACCGAAGATAATATTGGCTTCGGGGTCAACGGCTTCGGTAATAATATTGGATGCTTCGGTAACATCAAACAGCGACAGTTCTGCGCCGCCTGTAATGTTAAACAGCACGCCGCGCGCACCTTCGATAGATGCTTCCAGAAGCGGGCTCTTAATGGCAGCTTCGGCAGCAGCGCGTGCGCCGTCGTCGCCTTTTGCCATGCCAATACCCATCAATGCAGAACCTGCGTTAGACATAACCGTTTTAATATCGGCAAAGTCAAGGTTAACAAGGCCCGGAACCGCAATCAAGTCGGAAATGCCCTGAACGCCCTGACGCAGGACATCATCGGCAATGCGGAAAGCTTCCAGCATGGAAGTTCTTCTGTCGATAACCTGCAGCAAACGGTCATTAGGAATGGTAATCAAAGTATCAACTTTTTCTTTGATATTTATAATGCCGCTTTCAGCCTGATTCATACGGCGTTTGCCTTCAAAAGAAAACGGTTTGGTAACAACGCCTACGGTAAGTGCGCCAACTTCGCGCGCACATTCGGCAACAATAGGTGCTGCGCCGGTACCTGTGCCGCCGCCCATGCCTGCGGTAACAAATACCATATCTGCGCCCTTCAGCGCGTCTAAAATCTGGTCGCGGCTTTCTTCGGCTGCTTTTTCGCCGATTTCCGGGTTAGCACCCGCGCCAAGACCTTTGGTCAACTTTTCGCCAATCTGGATGCGTGTAGGTGCTTTGGAAAGCAAAAGTGCCTGCGCATCGCAGTTTACCGCAATAAATTCCACACCCTTCACGCCTGCGGAAATCATTCTGTTAACGGCATTGTTGCCGCCGCCGCCAACACCGATTACCTTGATATTGGCGAGATTGTCCATGCCTTTTTCTTCAAACTCTTCAAACATTATTTATATTCCCCCTTAATAAGTTGGGTAAATTCCATCACATAGATATCAAAATAATATTCAACATATAACAGTATTTTTCCTGCTGCATTAAAAAATTATTTTATTATTTAAGAAACAGATGGCGGATGGCAGCAAGATTGTTAAAAATGCGCATCCCAAAAATCAAAATAGCGACAAGGTACAAATCTATGCCCAGCAAAATACCGGAATAGCACAAAAACGCTGCCAAAACAGCATTAGTAAAAAAGCCTGTAATAAATACGGTATTATCATATTTGCCTTCCATGCTGGAGCGCATACCGCCAAAAACAGTATCAAGCGCTGCCATCAGCGATACGGAAAGCAAACGGGCATATTCAAACGGCAGATACAGTGGAAAATACCATCCGGCTGCAAAGCCGATTACAATACCGGCGAGTGCATAGAGCATATTATTTACCCTCCTTTGCCGTTTCCTGATGTTCTTCGGCTGCCTGAGCATATTCAAAAGTGCGGCGGCCTTTAAAAGCAGGTATTTTTACAACTTCCGGCATGGTAAGCTCTGCCTGAATACCCCAGAACTTAAAGGTATCAAGCACGCCGCCCCTTAATTTAAGGGCACTGGCAAGATTTGAAGGATTGCCAATGGCAAGTATTACATAAGGCGGTGCGCTGCGGTTATTATTTACCGAAAGCGTAGGCCCTGCACAGCGTATTTCACTGGTTGAAACAAGCCTTTCGCCGTTAATGGAAATTGCTTCTGCACCGGCAGCGCGCAGTTCGTTAATTACGCGCAGCAGGTCATCGTCATGAATAATATACAAATTGGGGTTTTCGCCAACCTGCGCTGTTACTTTGCTGTCATCAAGAATTAACTGGATACCCTTGCCTTCCAGCGGAACCTCACCGGCAAATTCCTTCAAACGTTCCAGTTCGTTTTCCAAAACCTTGTCGCTGCTGTTATTGGCCTGTAATTTTTCAATTTCCTTAGCCAAATCGTCGCGCTGCTGTTCCACAACACGCAGGCGCTCGGTTAATTCTTCCGCACGCTGGACATTAATGGTTTTCTGCCGTTCGGTAGTTTTTATCTGAGTTGCCAGCATAAAGCCCAAAACGGCAAAAACCAGTACAAGCATTATTTTGGCATGTTTATTTGCTAACATAAATTTTCAAATTCCTTTCAAAAATATCAGGCTTTCTGCCTTAACTTAATATAAGGCTTTGCGAAGGTTAAGTCAATATATTCAGCTCTAATATTTTTTGTTTTTATATCATTGAAAACCGTAATAAAAATATCCAGCTTATCAGAAATATTATCTGCATTACCCAAAAGAATCGGATAACCGTAGCGCAGGTTAAACTTAACATTATTGCCGCTGTCAACAGCAATTTCGGAGATAGAATCGGTTACTTCCTTATCAAGCTTGCTTAAAAAGCTTAAAATTTCAAGCACGTTTTTTTCTTTAATCGTGTCGCCAAAAAATATATTGCCGGTTACAACTCCGGAAAGCACAGGGGCGTCGGCTTCTTTAATACCGTCGCTGACACTCATTACAACTCCGTTGTAATCTACCTGCGCATAACCTTTATACGAACAGGCAATGTACAGCGCCGGTATACGTTCTTTTACGCGCACCACCAGCACGCCCGGCCAGTGGTATTCGGTTTCCGCCTTTTCAAAACGCACGTCATTGGCAATGGCTTTTTCTATTGCCGAAGGCGAAACAACAAATAAATTAACCGGTTCCTGCGTGCCGCACATACTTAAAAGCTCGCTCTGCGTAAGCTGCGATGTACCTTCAATAACAATGCTGCCAAAGGCCGTTCCCGGGGAAGTTGCCCATCTCCATGTCCCGGCAAGCGCGCCTGTAATAACGGCTGCAATAAAAAACAGGCGCAAAAGGCGTAACCGCCGCTTTTTACGGTTTGCTTTTAAACGTTCGCGTGTCGATTGCACCTTTAACACCTCTTAGAAATATTCTTGGTTACTGCGTAAATTATTTATTATTAACTGATGCGGACTGTAAAATAATATTGCACAATTCGGGGAAAGAAATTCCTGCCGCAGCTGCCGCTTTAGGAACAAGGCTGGTTGCGGTCATGCCGGGCACGGTATTAATTTCAAGCACATAGCCGTTGCCTGCTTCATCAAGCATAACATCGGCACGGGCAACGCCGCTGCAGCCCAAAACTTCATAAGCCTGTTTGCTTATTTCCTGCACTTTTTTGGTTGTTTCTTCATCCAAATCTGCCGGGCAAATATATTCCGTTGCGCCTTTTGTATATTTGGAATGATAATCATACGTACCGGAATGCGGGGCAATGTGAATAACCGGCAGGGCAACCACTTCACCGTCTTTCTGCATCATGGAAACGGTAAGCTCCTTGCCTCCGATAAATTCTTCCACCAGAATATCGCGGGAATATTTAAAAGCGTTTGCCAGCGCTTCATCAAGCTGTTTTTCTTCTTTAACAATTTCCACGCCGATGCTGGAGCCCTGGCTTGCAGGTTTAATAACTACCGGCAGGCTGAAACGCTGCATAATTTTTTCTTTTATGCCGATTTCTTTTTTATTAACAATCAGGCAGGCCGGGGTGGAAATGCCTGCGTCGCGCAGCATGCGTTTGGTAATAACCTTGTCCATGCAGGATACACTGGCAATCATGCCGCTGCCGGTATAAGGCATCTCGCGTATTTCCAGCAAAGTCTGCAAACGGCCGTCTTCGCCGTAAAGGCCGTGCACAGCGTTAAAAACAACTTCTGCTTTGCTTTCGGCAAGCTGTTTGCCGAAATTGCGCGGGTCAAGGTCAATTTCAACAACATTGGCATAACCATATTCCCTCAGCGCATTGGCAATGGCTGCGCCGGTATTTAAAGAAACCTCACGTTCTGCGGAAGGCCCGCCCATTACAACTGCAACTACCTGATTTTTGTTAAACATTTTCATTGCTCCTTTGCAAATCTGCTACTAATGCTTCGCCAACTTTATATACATCACCTGCGCCGATAGTCATAACCAAATCACCGGTGCGGGCATTTGCCGCAAGATAACTTTCTATATCCGCCATTGACGGCACATACTCAACATCAACGCCCGAAGTTTCTTTAATGCCTTCGGCAAGCTTTTGGCTGTTTACGCCTTCAATGGGGTCTTCGCTGGCCGCGTAAATATCGGTTACTATAAGTTTATCGCAGCCTTTAAAGCAGGCGCAGAACTCATTGAACAAAAGCTGGGTGCGCGTATAGCGGTGCGGCTGGAAAACGCAGATTAAACGCTGCGGCTTCGTTTGCAGCGCCGCTTTTAAGGTTACGCCTATTTCCGTGGGATGATGCGCATAATCATCAACAACCCATACGCCGTTAACGCGCCCTTTGGTTTCAAAACGGCGGTGCGCACCGGTAAATTCCTTAAGTGCTTTTAAAATACTGTCCGTTTTTATGCCCATTTCAACAGCGCAAACAAGCGCGCCCAACGAATTAAGCACATTGTGCCTGCCGGGAACGATCAGCTGAACTTCCGCAAACAGGCTGCCGTTTTTATAAACCTTATAATCCGTGCCGCCGGTATGGTAAACAATATCTTTGGCAACGTAATCGGCCTGTTCATCATCAATGCCGTAGCTGATAACACGGGTTTCGGTTTCCTGCGCCAGGCGGCGGAGTTTGGGGTTATCCATGCACAGCACTGCCGCGCCGCCCGGTTTTACGCTGCCCACAAACTGCTTAAAGGCAGCATAAATATTTTCTTCGCTGCCGTAATGGTCCATATGGTCGTTTTCAATATTGGTTACAAGCGCATACAGCGGATAAAACTTCAAAAACGAACCGTCGCTTTCATCCGCTTCAGCAATTACATAACGGCCTTTGCCGCTGCGCGCATTGCCGCCGAGGCTTGTTACTTCACCGCCGATAACAATGGTAGGGTCTATGCCGCTCTGCGCTGCTATGCAGCTTAACATTGCGCTGGTTGTAGTTTTGCCGTGCGCACCTGCCACAGCAACTCCGTCGGCATGGTTAAGCAGCTCTGCCAATACGTCCGACCTGTGCATAACTTTTATGCCCTGCTCTTTGGCTGCCACCAGCTCACAATTATCCGGATGAATGGCAGACGAAATAACAACCGCATCCGCACCATTTACCTGCCCGGAAGCATGACCCTGATAAACAACGGCTCCCAGCGCTTTCAGCTTCTCGCAGATGCCGCCGGCATTTTTATCCGAACCGGATACATGAAAGCCGCGTTCGCAAAGCACATGTGCCAAAGCACTCATTCCGGCGCCGCCAATACCAATAAAATGAATATTGTGTATTCCCGAAAGCATTTAAAATCCTCCCTGCTCAATTTTTTACAAGCTGCAGCGCCTGCTGCGCAATTTCCTTCGCCGCACCGGGCCTGCCCAGGCTTTTGGCAGCTTTTTTCATTTTCTGCAAATCTTCGCTGCGTATTAATAAATGCTCTATTTCTTCAAGCAGTTTCTCGCCTGTAAGTTCTTTATCCAAAATAACTTTGGCCGCACCGGCAGCCTCTACCGCACGGGCGTTAAACTCCTGATGGTTGGCAGTTGCATAAGGGTACGGAATTAAAACCGAAGGCACGCCCTTTGCCGTAAGTTCCGCAAGGCCTATCGCCCCCGCGCGGAACACAGCCAAATCTGCCGCCGCCAGTGCCATTGGCATATCATGCAGATAAGGCTTAACAACTATATTATCTTCAACAGAGCCTTTTTTGTTAAGCTCCTTAATATATTCTTCGTAATTGGCTTCGCCGGTGGCGTGCAGCACCTGCACATCATGCCTGCCGCTCAGCGCCTGTTCAACATAAAGCATGGCCTTGTTAATGCTTTGTGCGCCGCGGCTGCCGCCGGATACCAGAATGGTTTGTTTTTCCGGGTCAAGCCCGAAAAATTTTACCGCTTCACTGCGTTTATTAGAAAGAATTTCACTGCGGATGGGGTTGCCGGTATATATTTTACGCGATTTACCCGTAAAATATTTTTCAGCCTCACGGTAACCCAAAAACACTTTTTTTACAAAGCGTGCCAAAATCTTATTGGTAACGCCCGGCATGGCATTCTGCTCCTGAATTGCGGTCGGAATACCGCGCAGAGCCGCCAAAAACACCACTGGCCCGCATACATAGCCGCCGGTGCCTATAACAAGGTCCGGCTTTATTTCGCTGATAAGGCTGTTTGCGCCAATCAGCCCTGTAAACAGTTTGCCGAAGGAACGCAGCGTGTCAAAACTCAGGCTGCGTTTAAAACCGGCTATTTCAATATAGCGCAGCGGATAACCGTAGCGCGGAATGATATTTTTTTCAAGCCCCTGCTGCGTGCCTACAAAAATAATCTGCGCATCGGGGCGAAGTTTTTTTATTTGGTCGGCAATGGTAAGCGCCGGGTAAATATGCCCGCCTGTACCGCCGCCGGAAAGTATAACCTTCACTTTATTTTTCCTCCGCAGCCGAAAGTTCCGCAACTATCTGTTTAAAGCAGCGCCCGCGCTCCGGGAAACCTGTAAACATATCAAAGGATGCGCACGCCGGAGATAAAAGCACCGTCTGCGGTTTAACAGCCGTTTTATGCGCCAGCTCCACAGCTTCCTTCATGGAAGTTACCATGCGTATATCACTGACGCCTGCTTTTTCAGCCGCTTCCTTAAAACGCTCTGCCGCTTCGCCAAGCAAAATCAGCGTATCAACCTTTGTTTTTACAAGCTGCATCATTTCTTCGAGCGGGGTCAGTTTATCGCGCCCGCCGGCAATTAAAATTAAATGCCCGTCAAACGCTTCCAGCGCCTTAATGGTAGAATCGGTATTGGTTGCTTTGGAATCATTATAATAACGTACGCCGTTAATTGTCGCCGTATATTCAATTCGGTGCTCAACACCCTTAAAGTTTTTCAGCACTTCTGCAATATTACAGGGTTCAACACCTGCAAAAAACGCCGCGCCAATAGCAGCAAGCACGTTTTCTTCGTTATGCCCGCCAAAAATCTGCAAATCTTTCCTGTTGCAGATAATTTCTTTAGTATCGTTCCAGGCAATAACAAAATTGCCGTCCTGCATATAAATGCCCTGCGGCAAAACTTCCCTGCGGCTGAACCAGCACAATCTGCCCGGCACAAACCCGCCCCAGCTTTTAACAACAGGGTCATCAAAATTAAGCAGTGTTACGTCTTCCGGATGCTGGTTTTTAAAAATATTGCATTTGGCCGCACCATAAGCCTCCATTGTATGGTGGCGCGTTAAATGGTCAGGCGTTAAATTTAAAATAACGGCAATTTCCGCGCGGAAGTTCTGCACAGTTTCCAGCTGAAAGCTGGAAAGTTCAGCCGCCAGCCACGAATTTTCGGGCATGGTTTCAACTTCTTTGGTAAGCGCCATGCCGATGTTGCCGCCTACTTTAGTTACGCAGGGCAGCGTTGCCAGCATTTCGCCTATTAAAATAGTAGTGGTTGTTTTGCCGTTGGTGCCGGTAATGCCTACAATATGCCCGTTATAATTGCGGTAAGCAAGCTCGGCTTCGCCGGTAACATTAATGCCGCGTTTCAGTGCTTCCTGTACCAAATGGTTTTCCATGCTGATTCCCGGTGAAAGGATTACTTCTTCCACATCGTCCAACAGTCCTTCTTTTTTGCCTATTACAATTTGCCCGCCGCTTTTGGCAAGCAGTTCTTTTAAATCTGCATCAACCTCGTGCCCGGCATCATTATAAAGCAGCACACGTTTGCCCTGGCGTGCCAGAATATCCGCAGCGCCGCAGCCGCTGATGCCTATGCCATAAACAAGTACAGCCTTACTCAAAATTAAAATCCTCCGTTTCCGTTAAGCCACAGCAAAACACCCGCAATGCACAGCAGGCAGCTTGCGGCAAAAAAACGTTTTACAATTTTGGTTTCTTTCCATCCGCCAAGTTCAAAATGATGATGTATCGGCGTCATGCGGAAAATACGCCTGCCGCCCGTAAGGCGGAAATAAGTAACCTGCATTATTACAGATGTTGCTTCCATAACGTAAATGCCGCCGAGAATTACAAGCAAAAGTTCTGTATGCGTAAGCAGCGCCAGCGCCGCAACACCGCCGCCTATTGCCAGCGAACCGGTATCGCCCATAAACACTTTGGCCGGATGGTGATTAAACAGCAAAAAGCCGAGGCACGCACCGGTAATGGCCAGCGCAAACACGCTTAAATCGGCATGGCCTGTGTTATAGGCAATAAACGCATAAGCAGCCGTTACAGGCAGCGTAACGCTTGCCGCAAGCCCGTCAAGCCCGTCGGTAAGGTTTACGGCGTTGGTTGTGCCCACAAGCAGCAAAAATACCAGCACGTAATATAACCAGCCTAACGGAAGCATATATTCCGTACCGGGTATGGCTATGCTTAAATCAGACTGCACATGGGTTTCAATATAATAAACATACGCCCCTGCCAGTACAAACTGCATAAAAAACTTCTGAGCAGCGGTAAGGCCAAGGTTGCGTTTCATTACAACTTTAATATAATCGTCAATAAAACCAATCAGCGCATGGCCGAAGGTTAAAAGCAGCGCAATGCACAACGCAGGTGTAAAATTGCACCATATGGCAACGGCAACCAAAATTGCCAGCAGCATCATAATGCCGCCCATGGTAGGCGTGCCGCTTTTTTTCATGTGTTCTTTCGGGCCGCATTCGCGGATGCTCTGCCCAAAATTAAGTTTATGCAAAACCGAAATAAAGCTCGGCCCTGTTACGGCACAGATAATAAACGCCGTAGCCAGTGCACCAAGAAGATTAATTGTCATTTATCCAACACTCCGGATTTTATTTTTTCAGAACAAGGTCAATCAAACCATCAACCTGCATGGAATGAGAGCCTTTGAGTAAAATTATATCATCATTGCGTAAAATGCCGCTTAAAATTTTAGCTGCTTCCGCACGGTCATGGCAAATAAAGGTTTTTACGCCTTTTTCCTGCGCTGCGCGTCCAGTATGTACTGCTTCCGTACCGTAGGTAATAATCACATCAACGCCTTCGGCAGCGGCCATTTCGCCTACTTCCTTATGTGCCTGCACGGAAAGCGCGCCAAGCTCCAGCATATCGGCCAGCACGGCAACCGCCCTGCCGCCTTTGGCATCTTTCACGGCATGCAGTGTTTTTAAAGCGCTTGCCATAGAGGCAGGGCTGGCATTATAGGCATCATTAATAACCGTTACGCTGCCAAACTGCATAAATTCCTGGCGTTTGCCGGTAAGGCGCACATTTTTTAAGGCTTTCTTTATCTGCGCAAGCGGAACATTAAATGCAGCTGCCACGGCAATGGCTGCCAGCGCGTTATAAACATTATGCTCGCCCAAAAGCGGAAGCACGATATGTTCTTTTTCGCCTGCTGCGGCACAAACGCAGTCAAACTCGCTGCCTTCAGCCGTAAGTTTAATGTTCTGTGCATATACGCCGGCTTCTTCCGTACAGCCGTAGCTTATAACTTTGGCTGCGGTTTTATCCGCCATGCGGCGCACAAAAGCATCGTCATTATTAAGCACCGCAAACTGCTGCGCCGTTAAATTTTCAACAATTTCGCTTTTGGCTCTGGCAATATTTTCCATACTGCCCAAAAGTTCCATATGTGTTTCGCCAACATTTGTTACAACGGCAGCGTCGGGGCTTGCCAGTTTGCACAGGGCGCTTATCTGCCCCAGTCCGCGCATGCCCATTTCCACAACGGCAATTTCCGTATCGTTTTTAATGTTCAGCAATGTTTTGGGAAGCCCTATTTCGTTATTAAAATTGGCCTCCGTTTTAACAACATTATACTTGCAGGCAAGGCAGGCTGCAATCAAATCTTTGGTTGATGTTTTGCCGTTGGACCCGGTTACCGCAACAACCTTTAAATTCTTTTGCTTATCACGCCAGGCTTTGGCAATAAGCTGATATGCTTTTAAAGTGTCATCTGTTTTTATAACAACGGCATCCTGCGGCAAACCTTCAACAGCATGGCTTACCAGTACGCCCGCCGCCCCAAGTGCCAGTGCTTTGGCGCAATAGTTATGGCCGTCAAAATTTTCGCCGCTTAACGCCACAAACAGTTCTCCGCTTTTAATTGTGCGGCTGTCCGTATTAATGCCGGTAAATTCAACATTCTGCAAACTGCGGCAACTTCCTCCCGTTGCCGCAAGTATTTCCTGCAACTCAAACATTCTATCACCTTTTGTTCTGCCAGTATTCCTGCACTACTTCACGGTCATCAAAATGAATGGTTTCATGACCGATTATCTGATAATTTTCATGCCCTTTGCCGGCAATTAAAACAACATCATCGGCGGCGGCATGTGCAAGGGCATAGTTAATCGCTTCGCGCCTGTCGCTCAAACGCACGCTGGTTTTGCCTGCCGGAATTTCCTTAAGAGCGGTTTCAATTTCATCAATAATAAGTTCAGGGTCTTCAGTACGCGGATTATCGGAAGTTACAACAACATTATCCGCAAGTTCCAGTGCAATGCGTCCCATAATCGGGCGTTTTTTGTTATCGCGGTCACCGCCGCAGCCAAATACAACCCAAAGTTTGCCGCGCGTAATGCCGCGCGCGGTTTTCAGCACGTTTTCCAGGCCGTCCGGGGTATGTGCGTAATCCACAATTACGGTGTAGGGCTGCCCTGCCTCTACCAGCTGAAAACGTCCCGGCACGCCGTCAAAGCCGTCAAGCACGTCCATAATAATTTTCGGGTCAATCTTTTCGGCAAGCATTGCGCCCACGGCGGACATTACATTATATACGTTAAATTCACCCGTAATTTTAAGCACCAAATCCATCTCGCAGGCAGGTGTATGCAGCTTTAATGCCATTTGTTTGGCCTGCACGTCAAAACTGATGGGATAAATATCGTAATCTTTGCTTTCGCCGTAAGTAATTACCGGCACTTTAGTGCGTGCGGCAATAATTTTACTGCTGGGGTCATCCATGTTAAGCACGGCAGTTTTGCCTTCCTTGGTGCCGCCTGCCAGATGTTCAAACAAAAGGCTTTTGGCATCACGGTAATTTTCAAAGGTTTTATGAAAATCCAGATGGTCCTGCGTGATATTGGTTAAAACAGCCGTATCATATTCAATTCCGGCAACGCGCTTTAAGGCCAAAGCGTGGCTCGAAACTTCCATTACCACATAATCGCACCCGCACTGCTGCATTTTATACAAAGTTTTCTGCAAATCAACAACATCCGGCGTTGTATTATGAGAAACGGTTTCTTCGTCTTCAATCATAATATTAATGGTACCAATCATGCCAACCTTATATCCTGCCCTGCGCAGAATAAGCCTGATAATATTGGTAGTAGTTGTTTTGCCGTTAGTTCCGGTAACACCAATCATGCGCATTTTTTTGCCGGGATAGTCAAAAAAATAAGGGGTCACTAACTCCATGGCCCTTCTGGTATCGTTTACCTTAATCAGCGTCATGCCTTCCGGGCATGCAGCAGCATCTTCAACAATTGCTGCAACAGCGCCCTTTTCATGCGCCTGCGGCAAAAATTTATGCCCGTCAACAGTTGCGCCTTTCAGGCAGATAAATAAACTTCCCGTCACAACAACGCGGGAATCGGCAGTTATATCAGTAATGGTTTTGCCTGCCGCGCCGGTAACTTCTGCGTCCGGCAGCAGCTTCAGCAAATCCTGTAAATTCTTTTCCATCCGGATACCTCCAAAAGTGAAACGGCAGCCTTAATACACTCAGGCTGCCTCCCATAAAATTTTATATTATTATACCATATCTTGCTTAAGAAGGCTATGTTTTTTACTTTGCATAAGCATAACCGTCATAAGCAATTTTACCTTTGTCTGCTTTAACATAAATATTGTTGCGCGCTACCTGCATGCCAAGCTGCTTTTCTGCAATAGAGGTAATTCTTTCAGGCCCCTTAAGCTGCTCAACAACAATGCGTTCCTCGCTGTTTTCCAGCATCAAAGCCGCTTCCTGCTGTTTTAAGGCTACAAGCTCATTGCTTTTGGAAATAAGGCATTCGCTGCGTACAACGCATGCAAAATAAGTAGCCAGCAAAATTCCTGCCACCACAGCAATACGGCGGCGCATAAGTTTTAAATTGCGCTGTTTGGGCCTTTTTACATACGCTGTCTGCCGTACAGTATTTTCTTGTTGTTCTTCCAATTCCCATGCATATTCATCATACTTTCTGGCTAACATAGCGTTTTCCTCCATCAATATTTATCAGCATTTCTCGGCAAACCTGAGCCTTGCACTGCGCGCACGCGGATTTTCTTCAACTTCTTCCGCAGGCGGCACAATATTCCCCACTTTTTTCAGCTGCGGTTTTCTTCCGCACACACATACCGGAAACTGCGGCGGGCAAATGCAGCCTTTGGCAAGCGCTGCAAAAGTTTGTTTTACAATTCTGTCTTCCAGCGAATGAAAGGTTATTACGCCAATTCTTCCGCCTGTTTTAAGCCTTGACACAGCATTTTCCATTGTTTTTTGCAGTATGCCGAGTTCATTGTTAACTTCAATCCTCAGTGCCTGAAAAGTTCTTTTTGCCGGGTGCGGCCCATCCATTCTGGCACCTTTGGGTATAGCTTTTTTTATAATTTCCACCAGTTCAAAAGTGGTGGAAATATGTTTGTTTTTGCGTTCTGCCGCAATAAAAGCAGCTATGCGTTTGCTCCAGCGTTCCTCACCGTAACGGTGAATAATATCAGCAAGCTCGCTTTCGGAATAATTATTTACAATATATTCCGCGCTCAGCTTTGCGCTTTTATCCATGCGCATGTCAAGCGGCCCGTCGTGCATATACGAAAAACCGCGTTCCGGCGTATCCAGCTGATAGCTTGAAACACCAAGGTCAAAAAAGATACCGTCAATCTGCTCTATATTAAGGCTGTCAAGCACAGCATCAAAATCTTTAAAATTGCTTTTTACGGTAGCTATCCGGCATTTGCACGGAGCCAGGCGTTTTTTTGATGCGGCAATAGCATCTTCGTCCTGGTCAATGCCTATAAGCATTCCGTCCTCGTTAAGCTGCGAAGCAAACCCGAAGGAATGCCCGGCGCCCCCCATGGTGCAGTCCACATAAACGCCGTCTTTATTTGTTATAAGCCATTTAACGCTTTCATCAAGCAAAATGCTTTTATGCTTAAATTCGTTTGCTGCCATTTTAAATACCTATATCCATATCAGCAAGCTGCGCTGCCACAGCGTCGGCATCTTCGGCATTAACTGCGTTATATTCCTGCCAACGGGCTGCGTCCCAAATTTCAGCCCTGCTGCCTACGCCAACTATTACCGCGTTTTTTTCAAGCCCGGCAAAAGTACGCAGGCTTGCCGGAAGCAGTACACGCCCCTGCTTGTCACATTCTACTTCGGCCGCGCCGCTGAAGAAAAACCTGCTGAAAGTACGGGCATTTTTATTCGTCATCGGCAAAGCATTAAGTTTAAGTTCCAGCTTATGCCATTCATCTTTATCATATACAAACAGGCAGCCATCCAGCCCTTTGCTGATGATAAAACTGCCGCCGAGAGTTTCACGGAGCTTTGCGGGCATGAAAAGGCGGCCTTTTACGTCAATAGTATGCTGATATTCACCCATTAACATAGCGGCACTCTCCTCCCCTTTTCCCCACTTTACACCATTATACCCCACTTTAAGTTAAAAAACAATATTATTATGCATATTAATGCACTTTTTTGTAAATTAACAGGCAGCCAAAAATATTTTTAAGCAAGTTACCCTAAAGCAACTTTTATTTTTGCCAAACTGTGGTATAATAAAAAAGCCGAAAGGCAAAAAGTAAATAATTTAGCATTTATGCTTTAAGGAGGATTATTAAATATGCTTACCAAAGATACCGGCATTATTGATGCCGTTCAAAACCATCCTGAAATTTTAGAAGTTTTTGCAGAATACGGCCTCGGCTGCGTTGGCTGCATGGCATCCCATTTTGAAAGCATCGGCCAGGGCGCTGCTGCCCACGGCATTGATGTTGACGCTTTCATTGCCGACTGCAACAAAGCTATTGAAGCTGCAAAAAAATAAAACCGCAGCTTAACACCGCGGTTTAAAATTTAAAACTGTTTATTTCTGTAAAAAAGCAATACCGCCCTTACATAAAGTAAAGGCAGTATTGCTTTTGTTTTTTTATTATTTTACCAAACTGCTACCATACCGTCGGCGCGGGGTTCTGTTGCGCCAACAAGCACACCGTCATCATTGCGCCAAATCATCTGGCCGCGGCCAAAGTCAATAAAGTCATCGGTTACGATAAGTTCGTGCCCGCGGGCGCGCAAAGCATTAATTAATTCTTCGCCAACGCCTGCTTCAACCATAACTTTTTTGCCTTCAATCCACTGCCAGCGCGGGCAGTCCAGTGCTTCCTGCGGGTTCATGCCAAAATCAATTACGTTATGGATAGCCTGCAAGTGCCCCTGCGGCTGCATGTAACCGCCCATTACGCCAAACGGGCCCACGGCTTTGCCGTCTTTTGTTAAAAAGCCCGGTATAATGGTATGATATGGTTTTTTCAGCGGCACAAGGTAATCGTCGTGCTGTGGGTCAAGCGTAAAACCGGAGGCCCTGTCGTTAAAGGCAATGCCGTAATCGGGCACAACTATGCCGCTGCCAAAGCCCTGAAAATTGCTTTGGATATATGAAACCATGTTGCCTTCGCCGTCTGCCGCGCACAGATATACCGTACCGCCGCAGAACGGGTCGCCCGGCTGCGGCATAATTGCCTCTTCGCCAATAAGTGCGCGGCGTTTTGCCGTATATTCATCACTAAGCAGCTCATTAACCTGCGCTTTCATATAACGCGGGTCGGCAACGTATTTTCTGCCGTCGGCGTAGGCAAGCTTCATGGCTTCAATTTCGTGATGCAGGTTTTCGGCACAGTCTTTGCAGCTTTGTTCAAAACCTTTTAAAATATTAAGCGCCATTAACGCCACAATGCCGTGCCCGTTAGGAGGCAGTTCCCATACGCGGTAACCGCGGTAATCGATGCTGATTGGCTCTACCCATTCGGCACGGTAAGCAGCTAAATCGCTTTTGCGGATATAGCCGCCTGTGCTGCGCGAAAATTCATCAATAGCTGCGGCAATTTCGCCGCGGTAAAAGGCTTCGCCATAGCTACCGGCAATAAGGCGCAGCGTTCCGGCCTGTTTGGGCAGCTTGGCAACTGTGCCGGCTGCCGGGGTTTCGCCGTTTTCAGTAAACGTATCAAACCAGCCTTTAAAGGCCGCGTTATTTTTATACGGAGCAAAAACGCCAAGCCCTTCATGCCATAAGCGGCTGATAACAGGCGATACCGGGTAACCGTTTTCGGCATATTCAATCGCCGGTGCAAACAGTTCAGCAAAAGGCAGCCTGCCAAAGCGTTTGTGCAGTTCTGCCCAGGCAGATACAGCACCCGGAACCGTTACCGATTCCCAGCCGCGCTCGGGAATTGCCGTTTTATCTTTTAATGCCGCACAGTCCGGCGTTAAAAGTTCAGGCGCATAACCGCTGCCGTTTAAGCCGTATAATTTGCCGCCAACCCACACCTGGGCAAAGGCATCGCTACCAAGCCCGTTGCTGGTAGGCTCTAAAATTGTAAGCGCAATGGCGGTTGCAACAGCGGCATCAACGGCGTTGCCGCCTTTTTTAATCATATCAAGCCCGGCCTGCGCTGCCAGCGGCTGGCTGCTGCAAACCATGCCCTTTGTGCCGTACATTACGCTGCGGCGCGAAGGGTATTTATATTGTAAGGGATTAAAACCAAAATCCATTTTATGCGCCCCTGTTTATTTGCTGATATTGTAGAAAACATCCATTCCTTTATATTTGGCTGCGCTGCCAAGGTCTTCTTCAATGCGCAGAAGCTGGTTGTATTTTGCTACGCGGTCAGTTCTTGCCGGTGCGCCGGTTTTAATCTGGCCTGCGTTAACGGCAACTGCAATATCCGAAAGCGTGGTATCTTCCGTTTCGCCGCTGCGGTGGGAAATAATGCAGGTGTAGCCTGCGCGTTTGGCGGTTTCGATAGCACGGAAGGTTTCGGTAAGCGTGCCAATCTGGTTTACTTTAATGAGGATTGCGTTGCCGACATGTTTTTCAATGCCTTCTTTAAGGCGTGCTTCGTTGGTTACAAACAGGTCGTCGCCAACAAGCTGAACCTTTTTGCCAAGGCGTTTGGTAAGTTTTTTCCAGCCGTCCCAGTCATCTTCAGCAAGGCCGTCTTCAATGGATATAATAGGATATTTTTCACACAGCATGGCAAGGTAGTCAATCATTTCTTCGCTGGTTTTTACAACGCCTTCGCCAGCCATATCGTACTTGCCGTCTTTATAAAATTCGCTCGAAGCAACGTCAAGAGCCATAACAATATCTTTGCCGGGTTTGTAGCCTGCTTTTTCAACGGCTTCCAAAATAACGGCAATGGCTTCTTCGTTGGATTTCAAATCCGGCGCAAAGCCGCCTTCGTCACCCAAACCGGTGCCAAGGCCTTTTTCCTTTAAAAGGGATTTGAGAGTATGGTAAATTTCAACATTCATGCGCAGGCATTCGGTAAAGGATTTTGCACCAACAGGCATAATCATAAATTCCTGAATGTCTACGTTGTTATCGGCATGCTGGCCGCCGTTTAAAATGTTCATCATCGGCACGGGCAGTTCCTGTGCTGCTACGCCGCCAAGGTACAGGTACAGCGGCAGACCACAGGAGTTAGCTGCGGCTTTGGCAACTGCCATGGATACGCCAAGTACAGCGTTGGCGCCCAGTTTGCCTTTGTTGGGTGTGCCGTCAAGGCGGATGAGCATTTCGTCAATTTCAGTCTGGCGTGTTGCTTCAAGGCCAATCAAAGCTTCTGCAATAACGTCGTTAACGTTATCAACTGCTTTGCTTACGCCTTTGCCGCCATAGCGTTCTTTATCGCCGTCGCGCAATTCAACTGCTTCGTGTGCGCCGGTAGATGCGCCGGAAGGTACGGCTGCGCGGCCGACAGAGCCGTCTTCCAGCCATACTTCAACTTCAACGGTCGGGTTTCCGCGCGAATCGAGTATTTCTCTTGCGTAAACTTCGGTAATCATTGCCATGAGTTTTTCACCTCTGATTATTTTACTTTTCTATCAGGCTGTGCCCTGTCATTTCTGCAGGCTGCGCTATGCCCAAAAGTTCCAGCAGCGTCGGCGCTATATCTGCCAAAATGCCTTCATGCAGTTTCGGCCTGCCTGCCGATACCATTAAAAACGGCACGGGGTTAGTGGTATGCGCCGTATACGGCTGGTTAGTTTCTCCGTCATACATTTTTTCAAGGTTGCCATGGTCGGCAGTTATGCAAACCGCCCCGCCAAGTGCAAGCACTTTTTTTACTATTTTGCCGGCACAGGTATCTACCGCTTCCATTGCCTTAACGGCAGCATCCATTACGCCGGTATGCCCAACCATATCGGGGTTGGCAAAATTTAAAATAACAACATCATATTTATCTTCGTCAAGCAGAGTTAAAAGCTTGTCCGTCACTTCATAAGCGCTCATTTCCGGCTGCAAGTCGTAAGTGGCAACCTGCGGCGAAGGTATAAGCACTCTGTCCTCCAGCACGTTTGGAGTTTCCACGCCGCCGTTAAAAAAGAACGTTACATGCGCATATTTTTCCGTTTCGGCAATGCGCAGCTGGCGCAGATTATTTTTTGCCAGAACCTCACCCAAAGTATTAACAAGCGTTTCCGGCGGAAAAGCCACCGCGGCATCAATGGTTGCATCGTACTGAGTCATGCAGACAAACGCCACATTTAATTTAACGCGTTCAAAACCGGCAAAGCCACTGTCCGTAAAGGCGCGTGTAAGCTGCCTTGCCCTGTCCGGGCGGAAGTTATAAAATATAACGCCATCGCCGTCTTTTACGCGGCTGTCATTTTTGGAAGCAACAACAAACGGTTCAACAAATTCGTCGGTAACACCGGCAGCATAACTTGCTTCAATGCCTTCAGCGGCAGAAGCAAAAGTTTTTCCGCTGTGCCGAGTTATAGTTTCGTAAGCCTTTTGCGTGCGCGTCCAGCGTTTATCGCGGTCCATGGCATAATAACGCCCGCTGACGGTTGCAATTTCGCCGCAGCCTGTTTCGTCAATAACTTTTTGCAGACGTTCAACATAAGTCAGCGCGGTGCTCGGGCCAACATCACGGCCGTCTAAAAACGCATGCACGTAAACTTTTTCAAGGCCGTTGGCTTTCGCCATTTTTAAAAGCGCCCACAAATGGCTTTCGTGGCTGTGTACGCCGCCATCGCTTAAAAGCCCCATTAAATGCAGTGCGCCGCCGTTTTGTTTTACCTGCGCCATACATTCAAGCAGAGCTTTGTTTTGCAGCAGCGTGCCTTCTTCGCAAGCTTTGGTAATACGCGTCAGCTCCTGGTACACAATGCGCCCGGCGCCGATATTCAAATGCCCTACTTCCGAATTGCCCATCTGCCCTTCCGGCAGCCCTACCGCATTGCCGGAAGCTAAAAGCATTGTATGCGGGTAAGTTTCAAAAAGGCGGGAAAGTTCCGGCGTTTTTGCTGTTTTGGCCGCATTATAAGGCCCGGCCGGGGCAATGCCCCAGCCGTCCAAAATCATAAGCATTACAGGTTTCATGTTATCCTCACACACTGCGTACAATAGCGCTGAAGCTGTCTGCTTTCAGGCTAGCGCCGCCAACCAGTACGCCGTCAATTTCGCCCTGAACAAAATCGGCAGCATTCTTTTCGGTTACGCTGCCGCCGTACAAAATACGTACTTTGCGCGCAACTTCTTCCGAAAAGATTTTTTCTATCTTGCTGCGGATAAGCACGGCAACTTCCTGTGCATCTGCCGCCGTTGCAGCATTGCCGCTGCCAATGGCCCACAAAGGCTCATAAGCAACAACCATGTTTTCTGCTTCCCGGGCGGTAATGCCTTTTAATGCGTTTTGCAGCTGCATGCTTATTTTGTGGGAGGTTTTGCCTCCCGCGCGTTCTTCGGCATTTTCGCCAACGCAAAGCACAGGTTTCAGGCCGTTTCTGTAGGCAGCGCGCAGTTTTTTGGCAACGGCAACTTCGTTGTCGCCAAACAGCGTGCGGCGTTCGGAATGGCCGATTATTACGTATTCCGCGCAGATATCGGCAATCATTTTGCCGGAAACAGCGCCGGTATAAGCGCCTTCATCTTCCCAGAAAATATCCTGCGCGCCGTAGCCGACATGTTTGCCGTCGATAGCATCAGCAACGGTTTCCAAAGCAGTAAACGGCGGGAAAATAACAACTTCGTTCAAAGTTCCGTTCGTTTCTTCTACAATGCTTTCTGCAAGTTCTACCGCTTCGCCAACTGTTTTGTGCATTTTCCAGTTGCCTGCAACCATTTTGCGGCGCAGGTCATCCAATGCGGCAATACCGGGCAGCACTTTGCCTTCCAGATATTCAAGGCTTGCACCGCCGCCGGTAGAAATATGGCTTATTTTAGAAGCAAGGCCTGTCTTTTCAATAGCAGCAACACTGTCGCCGCCGCCTACAATACTTACAGCCTTGCTCTTGGCAACTGCTTCGGCAACAGCTTCCGTGCCATGTGCAAAAGCATCCATTTCAAATACGCCCATAGGGCCGTTCCAAACAATCATTTTTGCGCCTTGCAAAGCAGCTTCATACTGCAAACGGCTTTCCGGGCCAATGTCAAGCGCCATATAGTCCTGGCTCAGGTTTTCAACACGTTCAACCTTTGTATCGGCGTCAGCCGCAAAGGCAGAAGCCATTACAAGGTCAACCGGCAGCAGCATTTTAACGTTGTTTTCTGCTGCTTTTTTAAGCAGGGCACGCGCCAGTTCAAGTTTATCTTCTTCAACAAGGGATTTGCCCATTTTATGGCCTTGTGCGGCAAGGAAGGTATTAGCCATGCCGCCGCCGATAAGAAGCACGTCAACTTTATCAAGCAGGTTTTCTATTACGCCGATTTTATCGGAAACTTTTGCGCCGCCGATAATTGCCGCATACGGATGCAGCGGATTGGTAACGGCACGCCCGATAAATTTAATTTCTTTTTCGAGCAGGAAGCCTGCGGCAGCCGGCAGAAAATGCGTAACGCCTTCCACCGAAGCATGCGCGCGGTGCGAAACGCCGAAACCGTCATTAATATATACATCGGCCAGCGAAGCAAGTTTTTCGGCAAATCCAAGGTCATTTTTTTCTTCTTCTTTATGGAAACGCAGGTTTTCCAGCATTAAAACTTCGCCCGGTTTTAAAGCCGCTGCCATTTTTTCTGCTTCTTCGCCAATGCAGTCATGCGCAAAGGCAACAGGCATATCAAACAGTTTGCTTAAATATGCGGCAACCGGCTCCAAAGAATACTTCTTGTTTACTTCGCCCTTCGGGCGGCCAAGGTGAGCCATTAAAATAACGGCAGCGCCATGCTCCAGAAGATAACGCAAAGTATCAAGCGAAGCGGTAATGCGGGTATCGTCCGTAATATTCCCTCCGGCATCCATCGGCACGTTGTAATCAACGCGCACGAGGGCTTTTTTGCCGTTAAGCTCTAAATCGCATAAGGTTTTCTTTTCCATTACTCCACCTTCTTACAGGCCTTTGGAGGCAATGTAGCAAGCAAGGTCAACAACACGGTTGGAATAACCCCATTCGTTATCATACCAGGCAACAACTTTAGCCATACGCGGGCCAACCATCATGGTAGAAAGGCCGTCAACAATGGAGCTGAGCGGGCATCCGTTGTAATCGCGGGAAACCAGCGGCAGTTCGTTGTAGCCCATAATGCCTTTCAGTTCGCCTTCTGCTGCTTTTTTAAGAGCTGCGTTAATTTCTTCGGCAGTGGTATCTTTTTCAAGCAGTACGGTCAGGTCGGTAATGGAAACGTTCGGGGTAGGAACGCGCATTGCAAAACCGTTCAGTTTGCCTTTAACTTCCGGCAGAACCAAGGAAACTGCTTTAGCAGCGCCGGTAGTGGTCGGAATGATGGACTGCGCAGCAGCACGGGCACGGCGCAAATCTTTGTGCGGCAGGTCAAGGATTCTCTGGTCATTGGTGTAAGAATGAACGGTAGTCATAAGGCCGCTTACAATACCAAAGTTTTCCAGCAGAACTTTGGTGAACGGAGCCAGGCAGTTGGTGGTGCAGGAAGCGTTGGAGATAATATTGTGTTTGTCTGCTTCATATTTATCTTCGTTAACGCCCATAACAATGGTAATATCTTCGCCTTTAGCCGGAGCGGAGATGATAACTTTTTTAGCGCCTGCTTCAAGATGTGCTTTAGCTTTTGCGCCTTCGGTAAAGCGGCCGGTAGATTCAACAACGATTTCTACGCCGAGTTCGCCCCAGGGCAGTTTAGCCGGGTCAGTCTGTGCCAGTACTTTAACTTTTTTGCCGTCAACTACCAGATATTCGCCTTCGGCAGTAACATCATGGTCAAAAGTGCCATGAATGGAATCATATTTTAGCAGGTGTGCAAGGGTTGCAGCGTCCGTCAGGTCATTTACAGCCACAACATCAAAATCGGGGTTGCCGAATGCTGCACGGAAAACATTGCGGCCGATACGGCCAAATCCATTAATACCTACTTTTGTCATAATAAAATCCTCCTTTAAAATATATGATGATTTATTTTTGCACAAAAGTGCTTTATAACTTAATCTTCAAGCATTTCTGCAATACAGTGCGCTGCGGCTTCGTCCGTAACAAGAATATCCTGCCGCGAAGCACGTATTACCGATAAAATTGCTTCTGCCTTGCTGCGCCCGCCGGCCACGCCGATAACAGTGCCTATTTTCGGCAAATCCTGTAACATCAGCCCGGCATTGTTTGTCATGTAAACCTGCCTGCCGTCCAGCGCGCAGTACTGGCCAAAGGCTTCTCCGACAGCGCCGTCGTCCAAAAGTTTTTGAATAAACTCCGGCGCCATGCGGCGGTGGCGCGCCATAACGGCTGCCTGCCCCACGCCATGCACAAGAATATCAGCCTGCTTGATAATATCAACAACGGCTTTAACGCCGGTGTCTTCTGCCAAAATGCTGTTTAAAATTTCTTCGCTCACGCTGTCCGGCACATACAGCTGGCGGTAAGATGCGCCCATACGCTGTGCCAGCACCGTTGCAATGGTATTGGCCTGCAATTCCACGTTATCGCCAAGGCCGCCGCGCGCAGGCACAACCACTGTTTGCGGGTGGCTGCCGCTGATATTGGCAGCAAGCGCCGCCATTGTAGTACCGCCGCTGACAGCGACAATATGCTTTTTGCCGTCGCCAAGCAGCCTGCTTAAAATACGTGCGGACGCACGGCCTATTTCGCGCTTAACAACTTCTTCCTGGTCGGAATCGCCGGGAATGATAACCACCCTGCCGATATTCAGCTTGCTGCATAAAAGCAGCTCCAAAGAGTTAAGCCCCTGCAATTTGCGTACATAATCGGCAAGCTCCCGCAAAATATCCATGCCTTCCTCCGTTACCGTCATACCGGACGAAGAAAAAACAAGCAGCCCGCAGCCTTTTAAAAAATCGACCTGGGCGCGCAAAACCCTTTCGCTAAGCCCAAGCCTTGCTGCCAAAGCACGCCTGCCAATCGGGTGTTCGTGGCTGACCTGGCGCAGAATCTGATAACGCTGCACCAAAAGGTTGGTCAGTTCGGGAACAATTTTCTTTTGTAAATTGATAATACTATCCATAAGCCTTCACCTATCAGGTTTTGTCCCTCGTGGTCCTTTTTTAGTCCCACGATTTCTAAACAAAACAAATAAGAGTACCTTATTTGTAAATATTGTACCACATTAGGCGCAAAAAAAGAAGTAGAAAGATATTAAGGCGCAGTAAAATTTTAGGAGCATATTGTTTCAAACAATAATCAGCCAGGTAATCATTCTGCTAAACGCATCAAAATGCTGCGGCTCCTCCGATTCCGTCCGGAATAGCAACCGGACTCTCTTACAGAGTGCCCTAAATTCAGCCGCCGCAGTTTTGACAGTGCATTCAGCATTGCGGTTACCGGGCTGTTTATCTGTTATATCATCACCCTTTTTAGAGAAAGCTATGCAAAGCAGCTTTATTGTAATTAAATTTTAACTATTAAACTTTGAAAACACACAAACGCAAAAAGAGCGGTATTACCAAATGAAATAACATTCAAAAATTTGGTTAATACCGCTCATATAAAACTTTAGCTAAAAACTATATATTTTACTTTCTGTAATTTACAATTTCCGGGTTCATATCGTGGAAATGCATACGCTTTTTGGCAACCTCTTCCCATTCGGTACCGGGTTTGCCGTAATTTGCGTATGGGTCGATAGAAAGGCCGCCGCGCGGGGTAAATTTGCCCCATACTTCAATATATTTAGGCTCCATCAGCTTAATCAGGTCTTTCATAATAATATTTACGCAGTCCTCATGAAAATCGCCATGGTTACGGAAGCTGAACAAATACAGCTTCAGCGATTTGCTTTCCACAAGCTTCATATCCGGCACATACGAAATATAAATGGTGGCAAAATCAGGCTGCCCTGTCATCGGGCACAAGCTTGTAAATTCCGGGCAGTTAAATTTTACAAAATAATCGTTGCCGGGATGCTTGTTAATAAACGATTCCAAAACCTCCGGCGCATAATCGGTAGGATAGTTGGTTTTATGCCCTAAAAGGCCAACGCCCTGTAATTCTTCTTTGGTTCTTCCAGATGTCATGTTTATTTCCTTTCCGCCGCAATATTTACGGCAAACGATTTTTCAAGTGCAGTTACAAGCGCTGCTCCGGCAAGGCCGCATACAAACTGCCCTACCAGCACGGAAGATGCCAGCAGCCAGTACGGCAAATCGAGCAGCACGGAAAGCCAAACCGGCACACCAAGGCCGGGAATTAAAGTTATGGCAAATAAAATGCACCAGTTGCCGCAGCCGTATTTTTTGGCAAGCACGATAACAGAAGTAGTAACAATGCCTACAATGCCGCCGCCAATCATATCAAGAGGCCCAAGCCCGCCCATAATTGTATTGCTTATAACATTGGCAATGCCGAACGGCACAATTAAAAACGGAAAAATTGCACTTAAGCCATACATTGCCGTTGCTATGCGCACCTGATACTGCCCGAAGGCAAAAGTTTGTGTGCACATCATTACCGCAATGTACAAGGCTATGCAAATACCGGCAATAGTTAATTTTTGTGTTTGTGTGTATCTTTTCATATAAATCTCCTTTTAATCTTCGTATTTTAAGGGGTCCTGCACCCCGTTTGCCGCAAAGGCCGCTTTTCTGTCGATACAGGTTCCGCAGCTGCCGCACGGTTTTTCGCCACCGCAGTAGCAGCTCCATGTAAGTTCGTAAGGCACTTTCAGCTGCAGGCCTGTTGCCACAATATCTTTTTTGCTTAAATTTACAAACGGCGCAACAAGCTGTACCTTACGCCCGCTGCCGATATATATGCCTTCGTTCATTTTATTGTTAAAATCGCTGCTGCAATCCGGGTAAGCACTGCCTGCCGCGTCATCTGCGTGGGCGCCGTAATAAACAACGCTGCAATTTTGCGCCAGTGCAATGCTTGCGGCTACGCTTAAAAACACGCCGTTGCGGAAAGGCACATAAGTGGATACCGGTTCACCGTGCTGCTTTTTAATCTGCCCGGCATAAGATTCATGCGGAATTTCTTCGGTTGACTGCTGCAAAAGCGAGCAGTTGCTGTACGCAAAAACAGGCGTTAAATCAAGTTTTATCAGCTGCGTATTATAATATGCTGCTATTTTTTCCGCCGCCGCAAGTTCCTTGCTGTGTTTTTGCCCGTAATACAATGCCAGCGCGATAACCTCGCTGTATTTTTCTTTGGCAACGGCAAGACAGGTTGTACTGTCTACCCCGCCGCTTAATAATACCAGTGCTTTCAAAATTATGCCTCCGTAAAATAAAAAATCCGTCTGGCTACAGACGGATTACATAACAATATAAAGGCCGCTTATGCGACACACGCCCGTAGTTTTGTTTAGAGACTGGATGGTTCCGAACAGTCTTATTAAGTTACTTAAACATTATAACCAAAAAATTTATATTTGACAAGCAAAAAATAAAAGACAGCAGCCAAATTAAACTGCTGTCTTTTAAAATGGAGAATTTCAAAATTACTGCCGTTTTTTAGGCAGAACAAAGGTTATCGTTGTACCAACACCGGGTTCGCTTTCAAGCTCTACCCTGCCTTTATGGAACAGCACGCCGTGCTTTACTATGGAAAGCCCAAGCCCCGTGCCGCCAATTTCTTTGGAGTGGCTCTTATCCGCTCTGTAAAAGCGTTCAAAAACTCGTTCCCTGTCGGCTGCGCCAATGCCAATGCCGGTATCGCTTACGCTGACAGTTACTTCTTCCGCGCCATCCTGTACTTTAACATCAACTTTGCCGTTGTCTTTGTTGTATTTTATCGAATTATCGACAAGGTTATACAAAACTTCGCTTAAAATAGACTGCACGCCGCAAACACATGCGCTACTGCCGCTTACGTTAAGCGTTACGCCTTTGGTCTGTGCTTTATGTTTCAAACGTAAAGTTACCGACTGAGCAAGTTTAAGCAAATCAACATCTTCAAACTCATCCAGCGTTTTGTTTTCGTCCAAGCGGGAAAGCTCCATGATATTCTGAATAAGCTCTATCATATTGCCCGCTTCGGCGTGGATGCGTTCCAAAAAGCGCTGCTTATCTTCGTCTTTTACAAGGCCGTTTTTCATTATCTCGGCATAGCCCAAAATAGATTGCAGCGGTGTTTTAAGTTCGTGCGAAACATTGGCGCTGAATTCGCGGCGCAGTTTTTCGGCTGTCATTTTTTCGGTAACGTCATAAATTAAAATAACGCTGCCGCTGCCGTTTACGCTGCTGCCGGAAAGCTGGTAAAAATGCCCGTCTTTTTCGTAAAGCCCTTCGCCCTTACCGGCCTGCGAAACCTTCTGCAAAAGGTCCTGTACTTCCTGCGCACGGTCAACAGTTAAAATATTTCTGCCAATAACCTCTTTAGCGCTGAAGCCAAAAATTTTAGCCGCACTTTCGTTAATAAACAGCACATTCTGCTGCCCGTTTAACAAAACAAGCCCCTCATTCATGTTATTGGTAATAATGGTAAGTTCTTCCTGTTTGCCGCGCAGCTTTTTAAGGTTTTTGCTCAGCTGGCGTTTCTGCTTGGCAATACGCGTTAAAAACGGAGCCAGCTCATCATAGGTTTCGTTGTCCAGCGGCTCGTCAAGGTTAACCTGGTCAAGAGGCTTAATAAGGTTAAACGTAACCCTGCGCGCCACAATGCTTGCCAAAAACGCAACCACAATTACAATGCCGCCCATTATCGGCAGCATTTGCAGCACCGATTTATAAATGCTGTCAATAGTACGCGCAAGGCGCAGTATTTTACCGTCCTCAAGGCGTACGGCATAATAATACGTTGTTTTGTCAAGCGTATCCGAAAAACGCTCTGCTTCGCCCGCGCCAACGGCAACAGCTTCCATAATTTCCTGCCTCATGGCATGGTTTTCAAGCGTTTTTGCTTCTGCCTGATTGTCAAAAAGCACTATGCCGTCTTTGTCTATAAGCGTTATACGTACATTGCTGCCGTTTTCGGCTGCAATTTTATTTAAAAAGTCATTGCCGCCGCTTTCCAACCCCATGCTGATATAGCGTGCTTCCTGGGCAAGCTCTTTTTTTGTTTCGTTAAAATAATCCTGCGAAACAAGGAAAGTTATCAAGCCCGATGCCACAAGCACTGCCATTGCAGCCAGCGCCACCAGCGCGCGGAAAATTTTATTTTTCATGCTCCGCACCTATACGGTAGCCAACGCCGCGCACGGTTTCAATAACCGTACTGGCGCTGCCGAGTTTCTGCCTGAGTGTGCGGATATGCACATCGACAGTTCTGGTTTCGCCTGCAAAATCATAGCCCCAGATATCAGTTAAAAGCTGTTCGCGGGTAAAAACCTGCCCCGGGCGTTCCATAAGCTTATGCAGAACTTCAAACTCTTTATAAGTCAGCACAACTTCTTCGCCGTTTACAAAAACCATGTGGCGGGCAATATCCATGGTAATGGAACCATTGGTAAGTTCGCTCGATTTGTCTTCTTTTACATAACGGCGCAGTACCGCTTTAACGCGCGATACCATTTCCATCATTCCGAACGGTTTGGCAATATAATCGTCTGCACCGCTGTCAAGCCCGTGTACTTTGTCGAACTCCGAACCTTTGGCCGTAGCCATGATAACAGGGATGTCCGCAGTACGCTTATCACGGCGCAGGCATTTTAATATAGCCATACCGTCCTCGCCCGGCAGCATAATATCAAGAATTATCAGCTGCGGCAATACGGTTTCCAGCGCTTTAAAAAGTTCATCGCCGCTTTCCAGCCCCAACGCCGGAAAACCGGTAGATTTTAAAGTATAAACTTCAAGTTCGCGGATATTAGGATCGTCCTCCACGCAAAATATCATGTATGCTGTCCTCCTCAAGCGTTCCGGTTATCATAAACAATACCCATTGCGAGATATTTACAGCATGATCACCGATTTTTTCAAAATATTTGGCAATCATCAGATAATCAATGGCCTGTTCGCCGCTGTCCTGAGAATTGCGGATAATCTGAATCAGCTCATGTTTGGACTGGGCAAACAATTCGTCAACCTGGTCATCATCACGTTCAACCTGCTGCGCAGTGCGGATGTCGCTTTTTACAAAAGCATCCAGAGTATTGGATACCATCTTTTTGGTAGCGGCAGCCATTTTTTTAAGAATGCTTGTGTCATAGTCCATTCTTAAATTATCCTGGCTTAAAATTTCGGCAATGTTGCCTGCAACTTCGCCGATACGGCGCATATCCGTTACCATTTTTAAAGCGGAAGAAATCTGGCGCAGGTCGGAAGCAACCGGCTGCTGTTTTAAGAGCAGGTTAATGCAGATGTTTTCCAGTTCCCTTTCTTTTTCTTCTGTTTTTTTGCTTAAAATAATGATATCCCTCGATACTTCATCAGTAGGGTTATCAAGCGCATTTGCAACTTTTTCCAGAGCGTTTTCGCACAGTGTGCCCATTACGATAAGTTCCGTATTGAGCTGCTCCATCTGTGCCATAAATCTGCTTCTTACCATCAGCCGAACCTCCCTGTAATGTAATCTTCCGTCTTTTTCTCTCTCGGATTGCTGAACAGTGTTTCAGTGTCATTAAACTCAATAACCTCACCCAGAAGGAAGAAGGCTGTTTTATCGGAAATACGCACTGCCTGCTGCATATTGTGCGTTACTATAACAATAGTATAATTCTGTTTTAATTCTACTGCAAGGTCTTCAATTTTTAAAGTTGAAATCGGGTCAAGGGCGGAGGTAGGTTCGTCCATTAAAAGCACTTCGGGCTGTACGGCAAGGGCGCGTGCAATGCACAGGCGCTGCTGCTGGCCGCCGGAAAAGCCCAGGGCACTTTTATCAAGGCGGTCTTTTACTTCGTCCCAGATGGCTGCTTTGCGCAGAGAATCTTCAACAATATCATCCAGTTTGCTTTTGGAATGAATGCCATGGGTTCTCGGACCGAAAGCAATGTTATCATAAACGCTCATCGGAAACGGGTTAGGCTTCTGGAACACCATGCCCACGCGTTTGCGGAGCATGTTAACATCGTCATTCAGGTAAATATCATCGCCGTTAAGCAAAACTTTGCCTGTTACACGGCAGCCTTCAACCAAATCGTTCATACGGTTCAGGCAGCGCAGCAAGGTGGATTTGCCGCAGCCGGAAGGCCCGATGAATGCAGTGATTTCTTTTTCACGGATATGCATGTTGATATCCTTCAATGCGTGAAATTCGCTGTAATATAAATCGAGGTTTTGTATAGTAATTTTATCTTCCATCTCAGTTCCCTTTCATCAATTTACGTGCCAAATAAGAAGAAGCCGCGTTAATGGCAATTACAATTACAACAAGTATAACAGCCGTTGCATAAGCCTGTTTCATAAAAAGGCCTTCGCTGGCAAGTACGTACATATGCACCGCCAGAGTACGGCCGGACGAAAACACGTTGTGCGGCAGCGCTGCAACGGTACCGGAGGTATACATAAGCGCTGCGGTTTCGCCTACAATACGGCCAATGCCGAGAATTACGCCTGCCAGAATGCCGGGAATGGCAGAAGGCAGAACAATTGCAAATACCGTGCGCAGTTTGCCGGCGCCAAGGCCATAGCTGCCTTCGCGGTAACTATCGGGAATTGCTTTTAACGCTTCTTCGGTAGTACGCATAATCAGCGGCAAAATCATAATTGCAACCGTGCAGGAACCTGCTAAAAGCGAGTAGCTCCATTTTAAATAGGTTACAAAGAACAGCATGCCGAACAAACCGTAAACGATGGAAGGAATACCGGACAAAGTATCTGCCGTAACCCTTACCACGCCGACAATTTTATTATCGCGGCTTGCGTATTCAACAAGGTAAATTGCTGCAAAGATGCCCAGCGGCGTGGCTATTGCCAGAGCCAGCAGCACCATGATAACTGTATCTACCAAAGCAGGGAAAAGTGAAACGTTTTCCGTATTATATTCAAAAGCAAATAAATCTAAATTAATGTTCGGAATACCCTGCAAAATAATGTAGCCCAACAAAAAGGCCAGCGACAGGAATGTAATTACTGCCGAAACTATTACGCATACAAGTAATGTCATGGACACAGGGTCGCGCCCGTACCTGTACAGCGTTTTGCTTAAAGAACTGCTGCTCATTGCTGTACCACCTTACCCTTCAGATACGAGAACGTTAAATTGATAATGAGAATAAATATAAAAAGCACAACTGCCGTCGCAATAAGCGCGTCACGGTGCATATCGGCTGCGTAGCCCATTTCAATAACGATATTGGTCGTCATTGTACGCACGCCTTCAAGCAGCCCCTGCGGCATACGTGCCTGGTTGCCCGCAACCATAATTACTGCCATTGTTTCGCCAACCGCACGGCCAAGGCCCAGAATAATAGCCGCCATAATGCCGGATTTGGCAGCCGGCACAATCGTAAAAAATACGCTGCGTACATGCCCTGCGCCAAGTGCCAGAGCGCCTTCGTAATAGCTGTTGGGCACTGCCCTGAGTGCAGCTTCGGCAACGCTGATAAGGGTCGGCAGAATCATCATGGCCAAAAGCAGTGAAGCCGTAAGCATGCTGCTGCCGGTGCCGCCAATGTTGTCGCGGATGAAAGGAACCATTACCACCAGGCCGAAGAAGCCATAAACAACGGAAGGAATACCGGCCAGAAGTTCAACTGCCGGTTTTAAAAATCTGTAAATGCTGTCCGGGCAGAAACGAGCCATAAAAACAGCGGTTAAAATGCCGATAGGCACGCCGACAACGATAGCGCCCAAAGTAACATAAGCGCTGCCCAGTATCATCGGCAAAATGCCGTACAAATCGTTATTAGGCCGCCATGTTTCGCCCAGGAAAAATTCAGTTACGCCAATTTTGCCTATTGTCGGCAGGCCGTTGCCGAACAAAAATACGCAAATCATTGCAACAAGGGCAATGGAAGCGCATGCCGCCAGCAAAAAGACAAGGCGCATTATTTCTTCTTTACCTGTTTTCATAAACCCTCACAATTTCCATCAATAATAATTTTCTGCATTATTATAATTAACGGTTGCCCGGTGAAAGGCAACCGTTAAAATTTGCTGTATTGTCGATATTAAAGCTGAATGTGAATTACAGTTTGTTCCATTCGGTTGCTTTACCGGTGAAGATATCTGCAACCTGAGCTTTGGTAAGGTTATCAACCTTGTTGGCTTTGTTTACTACAACTGCAATGCCGTCGGTAGCAATAACGGTGTTTTTAACGCCTGCATCAAGTTCGCTCTGTTTCAGTTCGCGGGAAGCCATGCCGATATCGCATACGCCGTTGATTGCGGACTGAACGCCGGTGGTGGAGTCACTCTGCTGAACTTCGATGTTAACATCCGGATTCAGTTTTACATAAGCTTCTTTCAGTTTTTCCATAACAGGAGTTACGGAAGAAGAACCTGCTACAACAATTTTGCCGCTCTGTTTGCTGCCTTTGTATGCTTCAGCTTTGTCGCTGCCAATGTAACCGTTTTTGGAAACTACTTCCTGGCCTTCTTTGGACATGATGAAGGAAATGAAGTCCTGGGCAACAGCGCTTACGCCGTCTTTAGTTACAATGTTGAACGGACGGGCAACTTTGTAAGTACCGGATTTAATGTTTGCTGCGCTTGCTTCTGCGCCGTCAATTTTCAGTGCTTTAACGGTATCGTTTAAAGAGCCGAGGGAGATATAGCCGATAGCGTCTTTGTTGCCTGCAACGGTGGTCATCATAACAGCGGTGCTGTTGGTGATGGAAGCGTCCTGAGTGGTCATATCAACTTTTTTGCCGTCGTCACCTTTCTTTTCAATGCCGAAAAGTTCGATGAATGCGCCGCGGGTGCCGCTGCCGTCTTCACGGGAGATTACAACGATTTTGCCGCCTGCTGCCGGAGCTGCTTCTTCTTTTTTCTCGCCGCCGCAGCCGGTGAATACAGCTGCACTCATAACTGCCAACATAACGCCTGCAATAAGTTTTTTGTTCATTTTCATAATTACATAAGCCTCCAGATTTTTAATTTGCTTTTGATTTGCTTTATTTAATTGCTATGGTTAAATAATACTGACCAAACATTAAATCTGTTAGAGGAGAAATGTTAAATCTATGTAAAACGGCTCTGTTTTTGGGCAATTTTTTATAAAAAACATTACATTTTTATTCCGTTATATAAAAACGGCCGGTTATATTTTAACCGGCAGCACAAATTTCTTAACATAAATAAATTTATATGCTAAACTGTAAACAAGTAAAGGAAACGGAGTGATAACTATGTCATCAGCAGATACTAAAGCCCATAAAACCGGCCCGGCGCGTCTTTTAACTGATGAAGACGTTTCAGCCCTGGAGGCTTTTGACGAAGGCTATGAAGCCTATTTTGGCAAAATGATTGATTATCTTGATAAATTTGTGGAACGGGGCGTAAAAGAAGGCCGCTTTACAGAGCAGCAGGCAGCGGAGGACCTGGAGCTTTCCCTGTGGTACGGCTTTGCCTACAACAATCTTGATATTTACCCTGCCTATTACCGCTCACTTGAGATAATGAAACCAGCAGAAAAAAATGCCAAAGGCTGCGGCGCATGGTACTACCGTTATTCTATTGCGCTTACGTACTGCGGCAAACCTGCCGAAGCCATGGAATATGCCGAAAAAGCAGTAACGGAAGAACCGACATATCCATGGGGCTGGTTACAGGCAGCAAAGCTGCGTTATCACTTCGGCTCTACGGAAGGCGCATTGCAGGCCATTGAAGAAGGCTTAAAGCTTGTGCCTGACGATTACGAATTTTTAACGCTGCGTAAGGAAATCGGCCTCGGTTATACTTTGGAACAGCTTGAATACCACTGGATTGGGCCGGAACAGGACAAAAAACTTCAAGCCGGGCTTGATAAGGACGCCGACGAAAAACAGCGCTCCATTGCCGGCATCATTAAAAATGAAGAACAATTCAACAAAATTAAAATGCTGTTTGCGCCGCAGGACTGGGAAGCCGACTCTCCCTTCTGCCATGGGCTGATAGAGCTGAACAACATTAAATTCCGCGTTATGTTCCGCATGAACGAAGCGGCAATGTCCAAATTAAATTTTGACTGGCTTGCTGCCCAAAAGGATATTATAGCCATGCACTATTTGCAGCGCCCCTGCGGCAGCGGCATTTGCCAGCTTGTGCTTGTTGTGTTCAACCTTGATTACAGCATTACCCTTGTTTACTACGACCCTGCCAAAGACAGGCATTATGAAATAAGCACTCCCAAAGAAGGAGCGCTCGATTCGCCGGTAATGCTGAATATGGAATTTCCGGACGAAGAAATAGATAATAGCAGTTTGAATTAACAAAAGTTTAAGTTAATAAAAGTTTGGATTAATCATTAACAAAAAATCCTGCCTGCATACTTTAACGGTATACAGACAGGATTTTTAATTTTATTTTTTCTTTTTGCCAAGGTAAGCAGCTTTGATTTCAGGATTTTCCAAAAGTTCGGCGCCGGTGCCGCTCATGGTAATTTTACCTGTTTCAAGCACGTAAGCACGGTGTGCAACTTTCAGCGCCATGTTGGCGTTCTGTTCAATCAAAAGTATCGTCATGCCTTTGGAATTGATGTACTGAATAATGTTGAAAATATCTTTAATAATCAGCGGCGCAAGGCCCAGCGAAGGTTCGTCCATCATCAAAAGTTCCGGACGCGACAACAGCGCCCTGCCAACCGCCAGCATTTGCTGCTCGCCGCCGGAAAGCGTACCGGCCATCTGCCAGCTGCGCTCCTGCAAACGCGGGAACATTTCATATACCCAGTCGATATCCTTTTGAATACCTTCTTTATCGCTGCGCATGTATGCGCCTATCTGCAAATTCTCCAGCACTGTAAGGTTAGGGAATATGCGGCGCCCTTCCGGCACCAGCGTTAAACCTTTTTTTACAATCTGCTGTGAATTAAGCCCGGTAATATTATCGCCGTTATAAACTATCTGCCCGCTTTTAGGCTTTACAAGGCCGACAATGCTGCGCAGCAGTGTGCTTTTGCCTGCACCATTGGCACCGATAAGCGTAACAATCTGCCCTTTGGGCACTTCAAGCGAAATTCCCTTTAAGGCTTCAATGCCTCCGTAGGATACGACAAGATTTTCTACTTTAAGCATCTTCATCCACCCCCAGGTAAGCATCAATAACCCTCTGGTTATTTTGAATTTCTTCAGGTGTGCCTTCGGCAATGGTCATACCGAATTCCAGCACATAAATGCGGTCGGAAATTTCCATAACCAAATCCATATGATGTTCAATCATAAATACCGTTAAATTGTATTCTTTATGAATCTGGCGGATAAATTCCGTAAGTTCTTCAGTTTCCTTCGGGTTCATACCGGCCGCAGGCTCATCAAGCAATAACAGGCGCGGCCTGGTTGCCAGTGCGCGCACAATTTCCAGGCGGCGCTGCTGGCCGTAAGGCAGGCTCGAAGCTTTTTCGTTGCGCAAATCCCACAAGCCTACTTCCTGCAAAAGTTTTTCGGTATTGCGGTGCATTTGTTTGGCTTCTTTCATGTACCACGGCAGATGCAGTGTTGCCGAAAGAAAATCTGATTTTAAATGCAGATGGTTTGCAATCAGAACATTTTCATAAACCGTTAAATCTTTAAAAAGCCTTATATTCTGAAAAGTACGGGCAATGCCAAGTTTGGCTATTTCACTCGGGCGCTGGCCGGTAATATCAATATCCTGTCCCTGCGCATCGGTGTAAATAACTTTGCCTTCGGTCGGCGTATAAACGCCGGTAATCATGTTAAAGGCGGTTGTTTTGCCGGCACCGTTAGGGCCAATCAAAGCAATAATTTCATGGTCATTAATTTCTATGTTCAGTTTATAAACAGCGGTTACGCCGCCGAACTGCATGGTAATATCATTGGTTTTTAAAATCATTGCGCAGCCCCTTTCCGCTTAATAAAGCCAAGAGGATTTTTTACAAAATTAATGGCTTTCTGCCAGGAAAATTCCCGCGTGCCCATAATGCCATGACGCCAGAACAGTACGCATACCATTAAGAGTACGGAGAAGATAACCATACGGAAGCCCGGGCGGAACAGCGGAATATCCATGCCGAACAGCATCAGCGGTTCATCGAAGAAACGCAGGTATTCCAGCCCTGCCGTTACGATAATGGCACCAATTGCACTGCCGGTAATGCTGCCCATGCCGCCAAGCACGATAATCAGCAAAAAGTTATAAGTAAGCGTAAAGAGGAAGTTTTTCGGGTCAACCGTGCCTAAAAGCGCACCGTACAAACCACCGCCGATACCTGCAAAAAAGGCGCTTACCATAAAGGCAAGGTTTTTATGCCAGAACAAATTAATGCCCATTGCTTCGGCAGCAATTTCGTCTTCACGGATGGCTTTAAAAGCCCTGCCGTAAGAGGAATTAACCAAAAGAGTAATAAATACAAAGCTGATAAGCGTTACAAGAAAGATATAGCGCACGTCGTTCAGCGGCGGAATATCCTTAATGCCCAGCGCGCCGTTGGTAATGCTCTGCGCGTTGGTAATCCAGATACGTATTATTTCAGAAAAGCCGAGCGTTGTTACTGCAAGGTAGTCGCCGCGCAAACGCAGCACCGGTGTACCAATCATAAACGCAAACAGCGCGGCAAGCACGCCGCCCAAAAGCAGCGCTGCCCACAGCGGCAGTTCTATATCCGCAATAAGCGGGTTCATAGGCACAGCATAAAAAACATTTTCCCTGTATTCAACAGGAACGGTAAAAATACCTACCGTGTAAGCGCCGATAGCCATAAACCCTGCCTGCCCCAGTGAAAACTGCCCTACAAAACCGTTGGTTAAGTTCATGGAAAGGCCGATAATGGCATAAACAAGGCACAAATTAACAATTCTGCGGATATAAGAGTCCATTTCCTCCTGTACGAAAAACGCAAGCCCGAAAAGGACAATTATGCCGGCTATGGTTAACAAAGCATCTCTTTTTCTCGTCATAATTACACCTTCTCCGTTGTTTTTTCGCCCAAAAGGCCAGTAGGTTTATAAAACAGAATAACAATAAGCACAATAAAAGCAAAGGCATCGCGGTAGCCGCTTAAATCCGGGAAGAAAGCAACAATTAAAATTTCGCCGAGGCCCAGAATAAAGCCGCCGAGCACCGCACCCTTAATATTGCCTATGCCGCCGATAACGGCCGCAATAAAGCATTTCAGGCCGGGCATAACGCCCATCATCGGCGTAATGCCGGGATAGCGGATGCCGTACATGATAGCGCCGATTGCTGCCAGCGCCGAACCTATAATAAAGGTAACGGAAATAACATTATCAATATTAATGCCCATTACTCTGGCAATTTCGTAATCTTTGGAAACCGCACGCATGGCCATGCCTGTTTTGGTATGGTTTACAATGTGCAGCAGCACTACAAGGCTGATAATAGTTACAACAGGAATTACAAGGCAGATTGCCTGAATTTCTATGCCGCCGACACTGATATTCTGCGACAGAAGCGGCACATCCGGAAAACGCATCGGGCGTCCGCTGAAAAGATAGTTGGCAAGGTTTTCCAGCAAAAACGATGCGCCGATAGCGGAAATTAAAATAGAATTTTTAGGCGCTTCACGGAGCGGGCGGTAAGCACTGCGCTCTATTAACACACCAAGCAGCGCCGTCATAATAATTGTTATGATAAAAGTAAAATACCACGGAATATGAAAAGCCGTAATTCCGAAAAAAGCAAAATAACATGCCATCATTACAATGTCGCCATGGGCAAAGTTAATCATCAGCAAAATGCCGTATACCATTGTATAGCCTATTGCTATCAATGCGTACAGGCTGCCGAGCGATATTCCGTTAACCATGTGCTGCACAAAGCTCAGCGCCGACATGTTGGCAATAGCGTCAAAAAACTCCATAAGGGCACCTCATAACCAAAAAACTGCTCCCTTCCCTCAAAGGAAGGGAGCACCTTTTACTTAAATTTTAAATCACTTAGCTTCTACGTAATCTTTAAAGGTAAATTTGCCGTCTTTAACGGTTTTAATAACAACGCCTTTAATCGGGTCGCCGTTTTCATCAAGCGTGGTCATGCCGGTTACACATTCAAGGTCTTTGGTTGCGGCAATCGCATCGCGGATTTTAACTGTATCGGTTGCAGTACCTGCTTTTTCAATGCCGCTTACGGCAATCAGGTAAGCATCGTAAGCCATTGCGGTTAAAGCGGAAGGTTCACCATTATATTCTTTAGTGTAAGCATCAAGGAATTTCTTAGCTTCTTCGGTGCTTGCTTTTTCGCGGTCAAACGCGGTGGAAAGTGCAACGCCTTCAACATCTTTGCCGCCTACATCAATAAATTCCTGAGTTTCCCAGGTATCGCCGCCCATGAACTGTGCGTCAATGCCAAGCTGGCGTGCCTGTTTAACCAAAAGTGCCGATTCGGTGAAGTTGCCGGGTGCAAATACTGCGTCCGGATTCAGAGCTTTAATGTTGGTTAAAATAGCGGTAAAGTCTTTATCGCCGGTCTGATAGTTGGCAACATCAACAATGCTGTTTTCGTCGCCGGTCAGTTTAACAAACTCTTCGCGGAAGAATTTTGCAAGGCCTACAGAGTAGTCATTGGAAACTTCCTGTACAATGGCAACTTTTTTAAAGCCGTTCTGGTGTGCATATTCTGCCATTACCTTGCCCTGGAACGGGTCGATAAAGCATGCACGGAAGTAATAATCGTTGTTTGCGGTTACCTGCGGGTTGGTGCAGCTTGTGCCAACAGCAGGAACTTTGTTTTCTTTAACTATATTGCCGGCAGCCATAGAAAGGGAAGAACCGTAAGAACCAACCAGCACGCTTACTTTATCCTTTTCAATAAGGCGTGCCGCAACGGATGCAGCTTCTGCTTTATCGGATTTGTTGTCAGCTACAACCAGTTCAACTTTTTTGCCCAAAACTTCGGGATGCAGTTGATTTGCAAGTTTAATGCCGCGCAGTTCCAGTTCGCCGCCGGCGGCATTATCGCCTGTCAGCGGTAAAAATACGCCAACCTTTACTACATTCTGGTCGGCAGCTTTTTCTTCGCCGCCGCAGCCGGTAAACAGGCCCATAGCCAAAGCCGAAACAGCCATAACGGATAATAATTTCTTGAATTTCACTTTGCATCTACCCCTTCTTTACTGCTTTTACAGTTTTGTAACTAACTTGTGTAAAATTATAACACCAAAGTGCACTTGTGACAAGATTGTAAAGTCGCCGTAAATTTTAACAGTATTTTGTTTTTATTTTGACATTTTTTGTAAATTTGTTGCGGCAGCGCCGTGGATATTTTCTAATTTCTTTTATTTTTGTTTTTATAAGATGTACTTTAAAGAAAACTCCTTTTGGACACGTCCACTGTTAAAAGACACTCCTTGAAAGAATTTTCTAAAAAATTTTTATGTATACACGAATACAATCCAAATTAAGTATAATTTTTTACAGTTTCGGGTAAAAACACAACTATATATGTTATACTTTAAGAAAAGCAGCAGCAAAAATAGCACAAATATGCCCAAATTATCAAAAGAACGCACTGCCGGAAAACCGGAAAGAAACGCAATGCAAAGGATGCAGAAACCATGAAAGTAATTGATTTAACGCATACAATTACAGAAAAAATGCCTGTTTTTCCCGGCACGGAACAGCCGCAGCTAATAACAGTTAACAACTATGATGAAAACGGGTTCAGGGAAACTCTTTTAAAAATAACAACGCATACCGGCACCCATATCGACCCGCCCGCGCATGTTTACAGCGGAAAAGCAACACTTGACAGCCTGCCGCCGGAACAATTTATCGGCAAAGCGCTGGTGATAGACTGCCGCAGCATAAAACCCGGCGGCCACATTACCTTGCAGCATATAACAGCTTACGGCGCTAAAGCAAAAGCCGCAGATTTTTTGCTGTTCAACCTTGGCTGGGATAAATATTGGGGCACTGAAACCTATTTGGGGCAGTATCCCTGCCTGAATGATGAAGCTATTAACTTTATTTTAGAAGGCAACTACAAAGGCATTGGCTTTGATGTAATGGGCATTGACCCTATTAATGACGAAAATTTAACGCTGCATAAAAAATTGTTTAAAAACAAACAGATTGTAAATATTGAAAACCTTAAAAATTTAGATTTATGCGGCAGCGATTTATTTTGGTTCAGCTGTTTTCCTCTGAAAATAGCAAACAGCGACGGTTCGCCTGTCCGCGCCGTCGCCTGGTTTGAAGAATAAAATTTTAATTATATATATTTTCAGGGCATTAATTGCATAAACAAGAGTGACATGTACGCAAAAAGCGCAAACTGATAATTCAGTTTGCGCTTTTAATTTTTATTGCAGTGAATTAGCGTAATTTACCGCGCTGACGGCATTGGGTGCATAGCAATCCGCACCGATGCTGTCGGCATAATCCTGCGTGAGCACCGCACCGCCAACGATAATTTTAAAATCGCCCGCCGCGCGCAGCGCTTTAATGGTTTCTTCCATAGCACCGACGGTTGTCGTCATCAGCGCTGAAAGGCCAACCACGCTTACTTTATTCTGCACCGCAGTTTCTGCAATTTTTTCAGGCGGCACGTCTTTGCCAAGGTCAATAACCTGATAGCCGTAGTTTTCAAACAGCACTTTAACAATATTTTTGCCAATGTCGTGAATATCGCCTTTAACAGTTGCCAGAATTACTTTTATGCCGTTGCTCTGGCTGCCGCCTTCTGCCGCCATTTTATCACGGATAACGTTGAAGGCCGCTTTGGCTGCTTCCGCACTCATTAAAAGCTGCGGCAAAAAGATTCTGCGTTCTTCAAAGCCTTTGCCAACATAATCAAGCGCAGGTATCATTTCGGCATTAATAATATCAAGCGGCTGCTTTCCGGCAAGCTGTTCTTTTACTGCTTTTTCGCTCTGTTCACGCAGTCCTTTAACAATGACTTCGTACAATGTGTATTCCGCAGTCTGCACCGGCTGCTGCTTTGCCTGGGCAGTACCGGCAAACATGGCTACATATTCCTTGCAGCCTTCGTCTAAACCGCTGAGCGCGCCAAAAGCATAGTAAGCATTCATCATGGCTTCGCTTTGAGGATTGATAATGGCACAGCTTAACCCGGCCTGCATTGCCAGTACAAAAAATGCGCTGTTTACGGCATCACGCGCCGGTAGGCCAAAAGAAATATTCGATACGCCCATAACGGTTTTTATGCCGCGTTTTTTCAGTTCACTCAACACCAGCAAATCAATATTGGCATTATCGCTGCCGGTGCTAATTGTAAGCGCCAGCGGGTCTACAATAATATTGCGCTTTTCAATGCCATATTCCGCCGCACGCGCAATAATTTTTTCGGCAATGGCAATACGCCCTTCCGCAGTCTGCGGTATGCCGCTGTCGTCCAGAGTAAGCGCAACAACTGCAGCGCCGTATTTTTTTACAAGCGGCAAAACTTTTTCAAGGCTTTCTTCTTTTCCGCATACGGAATTCAGCAGCGGTTTGCCGTTATAAAGGCGCAGGCTGCGCGCCATAGCTTCATAGTTGGATGTATCAATCTGCAACGGCACGCTGGTTATTGCCTGCAAGCGCTGCACTGCTTCCGCACTTACCGCTGCTTCGTCAATTCCGGGCACGCCCACGTTAACATCTAAAATTCCGGCGCCGCGGTCAATTTGTTCCAGCCCCAGGCGGCAAATATAATCATAATCGCCGTTTAAAATGGCCTGTTTTAAGCGTGGTTTACCTGTTGGGTTAATGCGCTCGCCAATTATTACCGGCTTTTGCCCGATAACAACTGCACTGCCGTAAGCGGCAACCGCCGTTAAATCGCAGCTGCGCTGCCGGGGAACTACATTACGGCATTTATTTACCAGTGTAGCGATATGCGCAGGCGTTGTGCCGCAGCAGCCGCCCATAATTGCAAGGCTGCCGTCCTGTGCCATTTCGTACATCAGCTGCGCAAATTCTTCCGCATCAACATCAAAAACTGTTTTGCCGTTTACTTCTTTGGGCAGCCCGGCATTGGGATTCAGCACAGCAGGCAGCGGCGTTGCCGCAAGCAGCTGCGGCAAAAGTTTCTGCATCTGCGCAGGGCCAAGCCCGCAGTTAAAGCCAACAGCGTCAGCGCCAAGGCCTTCCAGCATAACAGCCGCCGCTGTAATATCGCCGCCGGTTAAAAGCTTGCCGCCTTCGTCAAGCGTCATTGTTGCAACTACCGGCAGGCTGCTGTTTTCTTTTGCTGCCAAAAGTGCGGCCTTCAGCTCGTAGGTGTCGCTCATGGTTTCAATCAAAATTAAATCAGCCCCGGCTTTTACGCCTGCCTGTACAATTTCCGCATAAATGCTTACGGCTTCTTCAAACGGCAAATCGCCGTAAGGTGCAAGCAGCTTGCCTGTTGGCCCCATATCAAGTGCTACAAAGCTGCCCGGCTTTTTGGCGCAGGCTTTTTTTGCTATTGCCACTGCCTGTTCAATTACATCGGCAGTTTTAATTTCCGTACCCGCAAATTTAAGGCGGTTGGCGCCAAAAGTATTTGTTTTTATAATATCCGCACCAGCATTTAAATAAGCGGTGTGGATTTTTTCAACTTCACCGGCATGGCTGAAGTTCCACAGTTCCGGCAGCTCACCCGGCTTAAGCCCGGCAGCCTGAAGCATGGTGCCCATAGCGCCGTCAAAAAATAAAGTTTTTTTGCCAAGTAAATCTTTAAAAAGCATATTGTTCCTCACAGTTTTTTATATATACAATTTGCATTGTTTTCGCAGTTTTTGCAGTTTGAAGCTTTATTTTCACATTCATTGGTAATGCCGATAATTGCCGTTACCGATTTTACCGGAGCCAGCATGCCGCCTGCCGTCACGGTCAGCCCAATGCGTTTTTGCGCATCAAGCATTCTTAAAAGACGAGGCTGGTCAGTCAGCTCCCAGTCGGCATAACCGGGCGAAAAACGCGGCTTAAAATGCAGCCCTCCATATTCTGCGCTTATTTTTGCTTCCGTTTCATCGCAGTAAGTTTCAATAAGCGCCGTACACACGGCCTGCCCGGCAGCACCTTCGGCTATATTGGCCACAGCCATACGGCGCAGCATTATATCTGCTTTGGCACCAAGTGTCGCTGCCAAAAGCACGGCTCTGGTGCAGCCTTTAATGTGCGCGGCAAGTTTGGCGCTTTTAAAATACTCTCCGCCAAGCAGTACGCCGCCTTCATCAACATTACAGTCCAATACACGGTACACGCTCCGTGCCTGCACCTCGTTGCGCAGTTTTAAATAGGCAGTATCGGCAAGAACGGCCGCTTCCCTGTCATCTTTGCGCGCACCCATGTAGCGTACGGCTTCGTCCCTGTCATATCTCATTTAATTATCTCCGACAGGTTTTTCATAATGCCGCCGATAACTTCCGGCTTGTTCATGGTATAAACGTGAATGTTCTTAAACCCGTTGGCTATGAGGTCAATAATCTGCCCCAGGGCATAAGCAATACCGGCCTGCATTAACGCCTGCGGGTCATCGGCAAAACGCTCGACGATAGCACGGTAATGCGGCGGCAGTTTGGTACCGCTCAGTTCGCAGATGCGGTTAATCTGTTTGGCGTTTGTTACAGGCATAATACCGGCAACTACCGGCACATCAATGCCGTTGCGCAAAAGCCTGTACATATAATTGTACATAATATTGTTGTCAAAGCACATCTGCGCTACCAAAAACTCACAGCCTGCATCAATTTTCTTTTTGGTATTTTCTATATCCTTATCAAGCGAACCGGCTTCCGGGTGCCCTTCCGGATAACATGCGCCGCCAATGCAAAAATCGCCGGACGCGGAAATTTTGCGCATTAAATCACTGGCATGCATAAATTCGCGCGGTTTGTCGATAACGGCGTCTCCGCGCAGTGCCAGCACGTTTTGGATGCCGTTATCACGGAATTTGCCCAGCATGCCTTCAATGCCGTCGCCGGTTGCATCAATGCAGGTTAAATGCGCCAGCGCAGGAATATTATGTTCTTCCACGGCTTTGGCGATAGCTACCGTCTGCCCGGCAGAAGTACCGCCTGCACCGTAAGTAACGCTCATAAAATGCGGTTTTATTTCCGCAATTTTATCAACTATTTTTAATGCGTTTTGCAGTTCCGAACCGGCCTTGGGCGGAAAAAGCTCGCAGGAAATACACGGTTTATCATCTTTTAAAAGTTCTGTTATTTTCATACTCGTCCCCCTCATTTTTTCAGCGTAATATTTATTTTACTACATTTATATGTTTTTTTCTATATCGGTGCAAATTTATTTGTTAAAGCGCAGCCGCCATAAAAGTAAAATTTTTAAATTGGCGCTCGACATAGGTTCACTAATTTCGCTCCTTATTCAGTCGCGAAATTTGCGCAGCTTCGCTGGCACAATTATTGCCTTCGCTAAAGCTCGGCACTAATTGGCGACTCAGCTAAAAAAAGCACCCCATACTTTTGTATGAGGTGCTTTTAATTTGCTGTTCGGTTCTGTTATCTGCGTTCGCGGATACGAGCTGCCTTACCGGTGAGGTTACGCAGATAGTAAAGTTTTGCACGGCGTACAATACCGCGGCGTGCAACTTCGATTTTTTCGATTCTGGGGCTGTGCAGAGGGAAAGTTCTTTCTACGCCAACGCCATAGGATACACGGCGTACAGTAAAGGTTTCGCGTACACCGCCGCCGCTGCGGGCAATTACAACGCCTTCAAACATCTGAACGCGTTCACGGCTGCCTTCAACTACCTTTACATAAACTTTTACAGTGTCGCCTGCACGAAAATCAGGGATGTCGGAACGAAGCTGTTCTTGTTCCAAAACTTCAATAATGTTCATAATATCCTCCTCAATCATAGACGTTCATGTGCGAACACTTCACAGCGGACCGTCCGTTTTACACAAATGCTATTATATCATAGCCTGCTTTAAGTTGCAAACATTTTTACAATTTATTTTTCCCACCATGCTTCGCCTGCCAGCCTGTCCAAAATAATTGCAACAGCGCTGCGCACACACAGGTGGTTATAGTTGCTCGGGCCGTAAACAGGCTCCAGAATGTAATCAAATGCCGCCATGGTTTCTTTTTCCATGCCAAAGCCCGTTCCAAAAAGTACCAGCACCGGCCGCTCCCCTTCATGAAGCATCTGCCGTGCGGCTTTATAGGTAATGGTATTGGGGTAAATGCGGGCATCTGTGGTAATGTTTACAGGCTCTTTGCCGGTAAGCTTTTTTATTTCCGCAACGGCGGACGCAATATCCGGCAGGTACTGCACTCTGTCAAGCGCTTCGCTGCGGTCCGGATTATACACACGCCCAAAGCCGTGCTGCCAGTAACCGGTTATTTTTTTGATTATTTCTTCCTGCACCTTCAGCGGATGGATTAAAAAATATTTTTTTACATCATAAGTGCGTGCTGTGCGGGCAATGTCATGAATATCAAAATTTGTAACGGCAGTGGCGATAACCTTCATGTGCTTGTTATAAATCGGGTAATGAACAAGCCCTAAATATAAATCAGCCATTATCTTCACCAGCCAGTTCCGCTTTAATTTCCGCCATTAATTTGGCGTCGTCCTTGTCAAATTTTTCCGGCAGCAAATCTGGCCTGTGCAGATACGTTGCTTTAAGCGACTGTTTGCGCCGCCATTTAGCAATCAGCGCATGGTTTCCGCCGCGCAGAACCTCAGGCACGGTCAGCCCTTCAAATTCAACGGGACGCGTATACTGCGGATATTCCAAAAGCCCGGTTGAGAATGAATCTTCCTCGGCACTGGCCATTTTGCCAAGCACGCCGGGAATAAACCTTGCCACGGCGTCAAGCACCATTAAGGCCGGCAGTTCGCCGCCCGTTACTACATAATCGCCGACGGAAAGTTTCTCATCCACCCAGTTAAAAATGCGCTCGTCAAAGCCTTCGTAATGGCCGCATACAAAAATCAGGTCCTGCCCGGCATGAGCGTAATCTTCAACAATGCTCTGCTTCAGCGTTCGGCCGCCCGGGCACAGAGCAATTACGCGCGCGTCCGGCAGTTCTTCCTTCGCTTTGCGGATAGCGGCTACAAAAGGTTCCGGCTTGAGCACCATACCGGCGCCGCCGCCAAAGGGCGAATCGTCAACCGTGCGGTGCTTATCATGCGTAAAATCGCGCGGGTTTACGCAGCTGACGCTTAAAAGCCCGGCAGACATGCCGCGCCCTACAATGCTGTAACTGCAAACCTGTTCTATCAGTTCCGGGAAAAGGGTTACAAATAAAAATTTCATTTTTCATCAACCCATTCGGGAAGTTCTACTGTAATACGGCGCTCGTCGAGGTTAATTTCCTTAACGTGCTTTTTAAGCGCCGGTATCAAAAGCTCTTTGCCGTCCGTGCCTGTAACGACATAAACATCGTTGCTGCCGGTGCTGATAACGTCCTTCAGCACGCCGACAGCGTTTCCGCTTTCGTCAGCTACATTGCAGCCCAACAGGTCAGCCACATAAAATTCGCCTTCTTCAAGTTCCGGCAAATCTTCCGTGTTAATATACACCTTCTGGCCGCGCAGCATTTCGGCTTCGTTCATATTATTAACCTCACGGCACTTTATAAGCGCCATTCTTTTATGAAAACGGGCATTTGTCAAATGCAGCGTGCGCCCATCCTCCAAAAGCAGATAATCCAATTCAAGAAACTGTTCCGGATGCTCCGTTTGAGGCAATATACGAATATCGCCCCGCACACCGTGCGGAGCGACGATTGTTCCAATACAAACCTGTTTATCCATTAGTCGCGGAAGGCAATGATTTTGCCGTCTTCGGTAAGGATTTCCGCTCTTGCAAGAGCGTCAAGGTCAGTACCTATTCCTATTTCAACGGTACGTTCCAAAGTACCATGGCCTATTTCTGCGCCGATTTCCAATGCTTCAGCACGTTTCAGTCTTGCTTCGGCTTCAGCCTTGGCTGCCTGGCGTTTGCTTCTTTCAGCATCAATCTGGCTGCGCAGCGCCGGCAGCACGCTTAAATCACCGGCGGCCTGTGCAAGGGCCTTTTTAGCCTGGAATTCAAAATGCTCAAGTTCCAGATCCATCTTTTTTATAGTATCTTGGACATCGCCAATAATTTTCATTTTTAAATCTTCGGTTACTTTTGCTTTAACAGCAACAGGTACCCTGACAAACATTTTATCCATTATCAGCCCATCCTTTAGACGATCTCTACAATCACTTTTACATTCTCGCGGGTAGCTACTGCTTTCATAACAGTGCGGATTGCCTTGGCAATGCGGCCCTGTTTGCCAATAACCTTGCCCATATCTTCAGGAGCAACATGGAGGCGGAGAACCGTGGTTGTACCTGTGGTTTCCTCCTCCACTACTACTGCAGACGGATTGCTGACCAAAGACTTGGCCATAACTTCTACCAATTCTTTCATGTCAATCACGCCTCATTTCATTTTGCTTTAGATTCAGCATATTTTTTCATGATACCGCCTTTGCTGAAAAGGTTTTTAACAGTATCAGTCGGCTGTGCGCCTTTAGCCATCCAGGAGAGAGCTTTTTCCTCATCAATTTTAACGATAGCCGGTTCAGTGGTGGAATCGTAGTAACCGATGCTTTCAATGATACGGCCGTCACGCGGAGAACGGGAATCTGCAACTACAACACGGTAGAAAGGAGCTTTTTTAGCGCCCATGCGTTTTAAACGGATTTTAACTGCCATTTTATTTTCACCTCCTCCAATTGGATTTTATAATTTATTAGTGCATAAAAGGAAGCTTGAAGCCGCCTTTTGAAGCAAACTTTGCCATACCGCGCATCTGTTTCATCATCTTTTTGCTTTCTTCAAACTTTTTCAGCAAACGGTTAACGTCCTGCACGCGTGTACCGCTGCCTGCGGCTATGCGTTTGCGCCTGCTGCCGTTGATGATTTCGGGGTTGCGCCTTTCCTTAATGGTCATGGACTGAATGATGGCTTCGATGTGGGCGAATTCCTTTTCGTTCACATCGGTTTCTTTCAGTTTTTGTGCTATGCCGCCCATGCCGGGAATCATGCCGAGAATATTTTCCAGCGGGCCGAGCTTTTTAATCTGCTGCATCTGTTCAAGGAATTGCTCGAGCGTAAACTCGTTTTTGCGCAGTTTCTTTTCCATCTCCAGCGCTTTGGCCATATCGGTGGTAGACTGCACCTTTTCAATAAAGGTTAAAATATCGCCCATGCCAAGGATACGCGAAGCCATGCGGTCCGGATAGAAAGGTTCCAGGGCGTCAAGTTTTTCGCCCATACCTACAAACTTAACGGGGCGTCCGGTAACGGCTTTTACGGAAAGCACCGCGCCGCCTCTGGCGTCACCATCAAGTTTGGTAACAATCAAACCGTCAATGCCCAAATCGTTATTGAAACTTTCGGCAACGGTTACGGCGTCCTGACCGGTCATTGCGTCAACAACCAAAAGGATTTCGTGCGGCGAAACAGCCGCTTTAATGTTGCGCAGTTCGCCCATCAGTTCTTCATTGATATGCAGGCGGCCTGCGGTATCTATAATGACGGTATCGTAATTCATGCTGTGCGCTTTTGCCATTGCTTCTTTGGCAATTTCCACAGGCGATACCTTGTCACCAAGCGTAAATACGGGAATATTAAGCTGTGCGCCCAAAACTTCCAGCTGTTTTATAGCAGCCGGGCGGTAAACGTCGGCAGCAACCAGCATGGGGTGCTTGCCTTTTTTGCGCAGCATATTGGCAAGTTTGCCGGCCGTGGTGGTTTTACCTGCGCCCTGCAAGCCTACCAGCATAATAACCGTCGGCGGTTTCGGAGAAACTGCAAGTTTGCTCTGTGTGCCGCCAAGCAGTTTGGTAAGTTCTTCATTAACAATTTTTATAATCTGCTGGCCTGGTGTTAAGCCTTCGTTAACAATTTCGCCAACAGCGCGTTCGCGGATGGTTGCCACAAAATCTTTTACAACCTTAAAGTTAACGTCCGCTTCCAGAAGCGCCATGCGCACCTCACGCAGCGGAGCCTTTAAATCGTCTTCAGTTATCTTGCCGCCGTTGCGGAACATTCTGATAGCTTTTTGCAAGCGTTCAGATAAATTTTCAAAAGCCATTTTTACCTGCCTCCGGCTTACGAATCTTTAAGCAGATTTTTCAGCCTTTTAAGTAACTCTGTATTATTCGTTTCCATATATCCGTCAAGCAGCCTGCATGCTTCCATGCGCAGCAGCTGCTGTTTTTCCTCGCGTTCCAGAAGCTTCATTTTGGTTTCGTAGCGTTCCAGAATCTGCTCCACGCGGTGTATCAAATCATGTACGGCCTGCCGCGATACATCAAGCTCTGCGGCAATTTCAGCCAGTGACAGGTCATCACAAAAATATAGTTCCATGCAGCTTTGCTGTTTGGCCGTCAAAAGCGGCCCGTAAACATCATACAGCCTGCCGAGGCGTATTCTCTGCTTAAAACTGTCATCCAGCATAACGATACCCGTACCTTCTTAATTAAGTCAACGTATGTATTATACATAAACAGGCACAGGCTGTCAAGTGTTTTTACTTGTCAGTATTAAATAATGCGTCAACAAATTTTTCTGGTTCAAACGGGCGGAAATCCATAATGCCTTCGCCGACGCCAATCCATTTAACGGGCAGCCCAAGTTCTTCACGGATGGCGATAACCACGCCGCCTTTGGCAGTGCCGTCAAGTTTTGTCAGCACAACGCCGGTAACATTGGCGGTTTCCGTAAATACTTTGGCCTGCGTAATAGCGTTCTGCCCGGTTGTGGCATCCAGCACCAAAAAGGTTTCGTGCGGTGCTTCCGGAATTTCGCGCTTGATAACGCGGTGAATTTTTTCCAGTTCGTTCATCAGATTGGCCTTGTTATGCAAACGCCCTGCCGTGTCGATAAAAAGGATATCTGCCTTGCGGGCGATGGCGGCTTTCATGGCATCAAAAACAACTGCAGCCGGGTCTGCACCTTCTGCGTGCTTGATAACGTCGCAGCCGGCGCGCTTGCCCCAGATTTCCAGCTGTTCGGAAGCAGCTGCGCGGAAAGTATCGGCAGCGGCAATCATAACCTTGTAGTTAAGCAGGTGGAAATAATTTGCCAGTTTGCCGATGGTGGTGGTTTTGCCAACGCCGTTAACGCCTACAACAAGAATAACGGTAGGAGTGCCGCTGATGCGCGTGCGCTGGCCTTCTTCCGTAAGCATCTGCGTAAGATATTTCTTTAAAAACGGAACAACATCTTCCGTTCCCTTAATTTCTTTTTTGCGTGCTGCCTGGCGCACAGCTTCAATAAGTTTTTCGGTTGTTTTTGCGCCGACATCGGCACTTAAAAGAATCATTTCCAGTTCGTCAAGAAAATCATCATCAATTTCTGCGGACATGCCAACCAGAACCTCAATGCGTTCCGTAAAATTCTTTCTGGTTTTTTGCAGCCCGTCTTTCAATCTCTCAAAAAAGCCCATCATTTTACTCCTTTTCCGTTAATTTTACAGATAGTAATTTTGAAACACCGGATTCTTCCATAGTTACGCCATGCAGTACATTGGCGGCTTCCATAGTGCCTTTGCGGTGTGTAATGACAATAAACTGAGTGTTTTCGGCATAAGCCGTTAAAAAGCGTGCAAAACGGTCTACATTGGCTTCGTCAAGCGCCGCGTCAATTTCGTCCAAAATACAAAACGGTGCCGGGCTGTAGCTTAACAGTGCAAAAAGCAGCGCAATTACCGTCAGCGCCCTTTCACCGCCGCTTAACAGGTACAGGCTTTGCAGCTTCTTACCCGGCGGCTGCACTTCTATATCAATGCCGCTCGAAAGCACGTCACCCGGGTCGGTAAGTTTTAAATAAGCCGTACCGCCGCCAAACAGTTTTACATAACATTCCGAAAAATAAACATTTATTTTGGCAAAAGCCTCTTTAAACCTTTTGCTCATGCCGGAATTAATTTCACTGATAACGCTTTCAAGATTTGCTTTGGCGCCTGCAAGGTCGTCATACTGTTTCTGCAAAAACTCAAAGCGCTCTTTAACGGCGGCATACTGTTCAATAGCAGCCGCGTTAACAGGCCCAAGTTCTTCAATTCGCCTTTGCAGGCTCAATTCCTGCCTGCGCAGCGAACTGTCGCCTGCTTCAAGCAGTGCTTCCTTATGTGCTTCTTCAAGTGTCAGGCCATATTCGCTTTCAAGCTGCTGCAATACGTGTTCGTATTCGGCATTTTGTTTTACGCTTTCCAGCGCAGCCTGGTTACGTTTCTTTTCTGCTTCTTCCAGTGCTTTCTGCGCCTGCGCAAGTTCCAAAGCCGCTTTTTCCTGCCTTGCGGCAATTTCTATGCGTTTGGCAGTAAATTCTTCCCTGCCGCCGCTGATAACGTTTAATTCTGCCATCAGCGCTTCTGTCTGCTGCGCCAGTTCTGCCTTTTTATTTTCGCTTTCGGCAATGGAGTTTTCCAAATTCTGCTGTTCGTTTTCATTGGCAAGAACTTCGCGCTGCAAGCGTTCCATTTCACCGTCAAGCTGATGCATGCGCTCTGCCATCATGGTTGTTTTGGCAGTAGTCGCTTCGCTTTCCACGCGCGCATCCTGCAGCTGCCTGCGTATACTTTCAAGCTCACTGCTTTCTGCCTGCATTTTTTTCTGCAAGGCATCAAGATGGCTTTTGCTCTCAGTATCTTCTTTTTCTATTTCTGCAAGCTGCGGGCGCAGTTCCTGCAATTTGCCGCGCGCTGCCAAATATTCTTCTGCCGCTGCTGCACGGTCATCCAAAAGCACTTCCAAATTCCTGCTCATGCGCTGCTTTTCAGCTTCTGCACGGCTTAAGCCGGAGGTTATTTCGGCACGCCTTACGGCATATTTTTGCAGTTCTGCCTTTAAAGCATTCAGCTTGGTGCTGTAATCTTTAATAACTTCTTCAGCCGCTTCCGCCTGCTCCTGATAGCCGAGCAGTTCATGGCGGAGTTCTTCTTCCTGCCGGGCAAGCGTTTCTATTTCCTTAACGCGCGATAAAAAGCCCGCTTCTTTCTGCTGCCTGCTGCCACCCGTAAGCGAACCGCCGGCGTTTACAACGTCGCCCTGCAATGTAACCACGCGCATACGGAAACCGCTTCTGCGTGCTGCCTCAAGCGCCGCATCCATATCCTGCGCTACCAGCACACGCCCCAGCAAAAACTTAAATACCTGTTCGACATCTTGCCCGCAGCTTATAAGTTCATCGGCAAAGCCAAGCACGCCCGGCATTTTTTTCAGCTGATTGTCCTCCGCTTTGCGCGGATAAGTTTTTATGGTGTCAAGCGGCAGAAAAGTTGCCCTGCCGTATTTATGCTGTTTTAAATAGCCGATTGCCGCCTTTGCCACTTCGGCATCGCGCATTACTATATTCTGCGAAGCCGCTCCCAATGCGGTTTCAATCGCAGTAACGTACTGCGCGTCAACACTAATCAGTTCTGCGGCAACGCCAATTACTCTCCCGCGCCAGCTTTCTTCCGCGCGCAGAACCGCTTTAACGCCGTAGCCGAAACCCTCATACGCCTTCTGCATATTATTTAATACATTCTGTCGGCTTTCAAGTGCTGTAATTCTGCGCTGGCAGTCATTATATTTCTGGCGTACAGCGTTTAAGGCCGTATTTTTGTCTGCCAGCTTACGCGCCAGCTCCGCACTGCTGCGCTGCGAAAGCTGCACATTGTTTTCCAGGTCAGCCTGGTTCTCCAGCAATTTGCGGTAGGCTGCGTCCTGTTTTGCAAGTTCGCTTTCGGTTTCCTCTATGTTCTTTTTTAAAGCCTCGCGCCTGCGCATGCGCTGCTCCTGTTCAGTTTCCAGCGTGCGTATCCTGTTGCGCAAATCAACCATGCGGCGCATGGTGTCAAACGCTGCATCTTTCAGGCTGTCTGCTTCCTGCCGGGCTTTTTGTACAAGCGCTTCTTTTTCTTTCTGCCCAAGCGTAAGTTTCTGCACCAGCAAACCTGCCGCCATCTGCTTTTTCTCCAAAACATCATATTCATCAGTTAAGGAAACAAGCTGTTTTTCAAGGCCCGCAACCTGCTGTTCCAGTTTTTCGTTTTGCTGGCTTAAACGCACGCCTGCCTTACGGCTCTGCAAAATGCGTTCCTCCAAAACCGCGCCCTGCCCGCGCACTTTTTCCAGCGCAGTTTCTTTGGCTTTTATATCGTCCTGTAATTTATTGTAATTTTCGCTTAAAGCATCTGCTTCCTGCTGCAGCTGTGCGCATAACGCCTGCTGTCTGCCTGCCGCTGCCGCATTTTGGGCAACTTCCCGTTCCAAAGCAGCGTCTTTTTCTTCCTGTTGGGCGCGCGCCTGTTCAAGCACATCTATTTTGCGCACAAACTGTGTTAAACGGCAGGTGCGCAGTTCCCCTGCCAAAACATTATACTGTTCCGTTTTGGCTGCCGCTTCTTTTAAAGGTTCAAGCTGCGATTCCACTTCCGTTTTTATGTCGTTAATACGCGTCAGGTTGGCTGCCGTATCATCCAAACGCCGCGCCGCATCTTTTTTGCGCAGGCGGTATTTAACAATGCCTGCCGCTTCTTCAAATAAATTGCGCCTTTCTTCCGGACGGCTGTTTAAAATTTCGTCTATTTTATTCTGCCCGATAATGGAAAGTGAACCGCGCCCAAGCCCCGTATCGGCAAACAAATCAATTATGTCTTTTAAGCGGCAGTTCTTTTTATTAATGGCATATTCGCTGTCGCCGTCGCGGAACACGCGGCGGGTAATGCTTACTTCGTCAAAATCAAGCCCCAGGCGGTGGTCGCTGTTGTCAAAGTTCAGCGTAACTTCCGCCACACCAAGCGCGCGTCTTTTGCTGCTGCCGCTGAAAATAACATCTTCCATTTTGCTGCCGCGCAGATATTTGGCGCTCTGTTCGCCCAGCACCCAGCGCACGGCATCTGATATATTGCTTTTGCCGCTGCCGTTAGGGCCTACAATTGCCGTTATGCCGCTGCCAAAATCAAGTTCTATTCTGTCGGCAAACGATTTAAAGCCGTATGCCGAAAAAGATTTTAAATGCACGTAATCACCCGTTCCAAAAGTCTTAATACTTTATTTTATCATACTTTATAATATATTGTCTTGTTTATTTAAAAACTTTGACAGCTTAAGTTAATTAAGCTAAAATTAAAAAGTAACCACAGGCAATTAATTTAAACGGAGATGAAAAAATGGACAGTTTTAAACTTATTAACGATTTTTTAACTTTTAACGGCCGTTTGGAAAAGAAGCCGTTTATAAGAAGATACTTAATTGTTTTTTTGCTGACTTATGCATTGATGACAATCGGGCGCGCCATAAACATGCCGCTTCTTGTAGCAGCATCGTCCGTCTTTGTTATTCCGCAGATGTCGCTGGCGGTAAGGCGCTGCCATGATATCGGGCTCAGCTGGCCGAAAACAGTTCTGGTTCTCGTAGGGCTTATTATTCCGCTTGTTTCACTCGTTTCCCTCGTTTTCCTCTGCTGGGGCAAAAGCGACCCTTACCGCAACCAGTTCGGCTGATTTAAAATTTAAAATAATTGCCGTTAACGCACAAAACCGGGCCTGCCAAAAAGCAGTACCCGGTTTATTTTTCAGCTTATTATTTATTTGTTCTGGTCTTCCTGAGCCTGATCTTTCGGCGGCTGAGGCGGAACAATAGCGATATTTAAAAGCAGCGGTTTTTCGTTATTTACGGCAAAATCAGCAATTACCATCATTACTTTGCCGCCGTCAAAACCTGCACCATAAACCAAACGGTCAACGCCCGGTCTTTTAATAACGTTAACGAGCTGTTTTTCTTTAAAAGCACCTAAATCTTTAGTAATGCTTGCTTTATATTCATTGAATTTGGTTTCATCAAAGTTAGCTTTCATGTCATCGCTTAAAATTGAAGAAACATTTTTGTAAGAAGACGCGTTCAAAAACTGATCTACCATTTTAGCTTCCGCATCAAGCACGCTGCCGTCGCTGGCGAAGCAGGCAGAAGATACGCACATTACAAGCATCATCACAACTAACAAAAATTTTTTCATTTAAGAACCTCCCTTAAATTTATCTTTCCTTATTATAGCACAAAATACGGTAAAAAAAGCAGGTGAATACATTTTTCACCTGCTTTTCACACATTTTTTATAAACCTTTTTCAATTCTTTCCATAGCTTCAATGGTATTTTCCCTGCTGCCAAAAGCCGTCAGGCGGAAATAACCTTCACCCATGGAACCGAAGCCTGCGCCCGGAGTACCGACAACAGCCAGTTTTTCCAGCAGATAATCAAAAAACTCCCAGGAGCCCATGCCGTTGGGGCACTGCATCCAGATATACGGGGAATGTGTGCCGCCGTAGAACTTAATTCCTTTTTTGGCAAGCGCTTCCGACATAATGCGGGCATTTTCTTTATAAAAAGCCAGCATTTCACGGCACTGTTTCTGGCCTTCTTCGCTGAATACAGCTTCTGCGCCGCGCTGAATAATATACGGAACGCCGTTAAACTTAGTAGTCTGGCGGCGCAGCCACATTTTGTTCAGTGACATTTCCCTGCCGTCTTTGGTTTTGCGTACCAAATCATGCGGCACAATGGTATAACCGCAGCGGGTACCGGTAAAGCCGGCAGTTTTGGAAAGAGAGCACAGTTCAATAGCACATTTTTTAGCGCCTTCAACAGCAAAAATGCTGCGCGGAATTTCAGGGTCGCTGATAAAGGATTCGTAAGCGGCATCATAAAGAATAACAGCATCGTTTTTTAGCGCATAGGCAACCCATTTTTCAAGCTGCTCTTTGGTGTAAACAGCACCGGTCGGGTTATTCGGCGAGCACAGATAAATAATATCTGCTTTTACGCTGTCATCCGGCATCGGCAGAAAATCATTTTCGGGTTTGCCCTGCATGTAAATGATTTTGCGCCCGCACATTACGTTGGTATCAAGATATACCGGGTAAACCGGGTCCGGAATTAAAATTACATTGTCGTTGCTGAAAATATCGGTCATATTGCCGCAGTCGCTTTTAGCGCCGTCGCTGACAAAAATTTCGTCACTGGCAACGGATACGTCAAAGCCTGCATAATATCTGGCAATAGCTTCGTGCAGAAAATCATAACCCTGTTCCGGGCCATAGCCGCGGAAGGTTTCCTTAACGCCCATTTCGGCAACTGCCTTCTGCATTGCTTCAATAACAGCAGGAGCCAGCGGCAAGGTTACGTCGCCAATACCCATTTTTATAATTATCTTTTCCGGGTGGGCTGCCGTAAATTCTGCCACTTTATGGGCAATTTGCGAAAACAGGTAACTTTCTTTTAAATTACAGTAATTTTGGTTAACAAAAGCCATTCGTATTCCCCCATGAATAATAAATATATAAAATTTTATTTGGAAACAATTTCGTCCGGAATATCAATTACTCCGTCAAATACCAGAGTAGCAGGTCCTTTTAAAATAACGCTGTCATCTTTGCGGTAGGTTACTTTAAGTTCGCCGCCCTTGGCTATAACTTTTAATTCTTCATCACGTTTGCCGGCGTTATTAAGAGTTACGCAGGCTACCGCAACAGCGCAGGCGCCGGTGCCGCAGGCCCAGGTTTCGCCGCTGCCGCGTTCCCATACGCGGAATTTTACGGTGTTTTTGTCAATAACCTGTACAAATTCGGTATTTACGCCTTCCGGGAAAAGTTTGTGATGTTCAAACAAAGGGCCTAATTTTTCAAGGTCAAGGCTTTCCACATCATCAACAAAAGTTACAAAATGCGGGTTGCCCATAGATACGGCAGTACCGTTATAAACAACGTCTTCCGCAATAACAAGGCCCTGGTCAACAAATACAAAGTGGTCGCTAATCATCGGAATGTCCGTGCATTTTAAAACAGGTTTGCCCATATCGACGGAAGCTTCTGCAACTTTGCCGTCTTTTAAGGTTACGTCAATAGTTTTAATGCCGGATAAGGTTTCTATCGTAAAAGTGGTTTTATCGGTTAATCCTTTATCATAAACATATTTTGCCACGCAGCGGATGCCGTTGCCGCACATTTTGCCTTCGGAAGCATCGGCGTTAAACATACGCATTCTGAAATCTGCCTTGTCGGAAGGCATAATTAAAATAAGGCCGTCAGAGCCGATACCGAAACGCCTGTGGCTTACATATTCGGAAACAGCACCGGGATTTGGCACTTCTTTTTCCATGCAGTTTACATAAACATAATCATTGCCGCAGCCGTGCATTTTGGAGAATTCCATTTTCATTTTCAATTCCTCCTGTTATAAACGGACTTATCAGTAATTAAAAACGGCGCTCAGAGCTGAACGCCGCTGTCCTCTATCAAGTATACTATGAGCATAAAATACAGTCAACTTAATAAATAGTTTTTTCTGTCTGCTCTGCAAACTTTTTAAAAGTTACAATGGTTTCGTCACGCTGCTGCTGCTCCAAATCCAGCACCTGCACATCTTTGCAGCCGCCTTCAATGAACTTGTAAATAAAATCATCGCGGAAGCCGATATCAGCGGCATCTTCCGCAGTATTGCCGTAATAAACTTTTTTTATGTTAGCCCAGATTGTAGCCGAAAGGCACATCGGGCAGGGATAACAGGAAGTATAAAGTTCGCAGCCGGTTAAATCGAAGGTTTTTAAATTACGGCAGGCATCACGGATAGCCTGCATTTCCGCATGGCAGGTAGGGTCATTATTTTTTAATACTTCGTTATGGCCGGTGCCTACTATAACTCCGTCTTTAACAATAACAGCACCAAACGGTCCGCCGTCCTTGCTGATAATGTTCTTTTCCGCTTCAGCAACTGCTTTTAACATAAATTCATGCATTTTTGCGCTCTCTCCTGTTTGTGCATTTTCCTGTGCCCAGCAAAAATTGGTCATTCCAAGCATTAATAAAAGTACCACCAAAAACTTTTTCATAACAAGCCTCCGCTCTTTAATTGCTGCGTTCAGCAAATTTAGCCTTCATAATTTTCTTATAGGCTTCAACGCCGGGCTGGTCAAAAGCGTCGACGTTGGCAAGTTCGCCTTCATAAGCCACGCTGAGCATTAAAAAGTAGAACAGCTCGCCTAAATGATAGGCATTCATTTCCGGCAGAACATAACGCGCATTAAAACGTCTGTCGCTGTTCAAGGCTTCCGCATTGGAATCAAGCGCCATTGCCAGCGCATCGGACATATTCAGCCCATTGTACTTTTTAAACGCAGGTTCTTCAAAGGGCATGCCAAGCACAATATCGCCCGGCATATTTTTTATCTGCAAAAACTGTACAACTTTATTGCGTATGCCATCCTGATGCAGCTGTGTCTGCGCGTGCATATCGGTTGTGCCTACGGCAGGCACCGGAGTGCGTCCGTAATAAACTATTTCGCCGTTTCTGTTGTGCTTTTTGCCGAGCGATTCGGCCAGAAGCTGTACATACCACTGCCCCAGCGATCCCAAACGCTCGCCGTAGCCCATAAACACTTCTATGTGGCAGCCGTACCTTTCAGAAGCAATATATTTTAATGCGGCGTTCATTAAAGCCGGATTGGCGTACACATCATCCATACGGCAGGCTTCTTCCATATCTCCCGCACCTTTAAGCAATTCTTCCACGTTCATGCCGATAGCGGCAGCCGTAACAAGCCCCGGGTCCGTAAGCACACTGAAACGCCCGCCAATGCCGTTTTTAATATCAAAGCACCGCCAGCCATGCTTCTGTGCCAGCGCAAACAGCGGCGAACCGGCTTCGGGATTACGGTCTGTAACGGCGGTAACTTCGGTATCGAACATAACACTTTTATTACACGCTTCATAAAAATAAATAAATGAAGCCAGCGTTTCGAGCGTTGAACCGGATTTGGAAATCGGCACCAGCATTACCTTAAAGCGTTTTTTCTTAGGCCAGGCATGTACCGACCAGTAACGCAGCTCATTCATAATTTCTTCGCACTGGCCTGCGTCCAAATTGTTGCCGGAAAAATAGATGCGCGGATATCCATTGCGGCGTTTTTCACCCATAGAGTTCCAGCTCGGCCCGGCGCCAATATCAAACAATACCTTATTGCCCAAATACGAGCCGCCAACGCCTAAAAATACAACCGCATCAACATTCGTGCGCAAATAATCGCCAAACTCTTTTAATTTCTGCAAAGATACAGGCGTATTGGGATTGCCGTTTTTTATTTCCGGCAAACGCGTAAAATATACGGGTTCAGGCGTGCCATCTTTTGAAAGATGGTTATAGGCCGTGCCGCTCGAGCGCATTTCGTTAACTGCGTCACGGGCTTTTTGCATAGCAGTTTCCATTTCCTGCAAATCTTCTGTTTTAATTCTGCCTTCGCCCAACATGTTGGTATAATCAAAAACAAAACCGCTGTTTAAAACAAGCTTATTTGCAAATTCCACGTACTCACCATCCGTAAAGTTATTTTTGTGCTACACGTACTTCAAACATGCGCTGCCACGGCAGATTAAACTTATATTCGTCAACGGTTTTTTCTGTCATAAGCGGCGCTGCGGTATTCTTCATTTCTTTTGCAATCAGCTTTTCTGCCGCTACAAGCTGCTCGCTGTTAAGCCCGCTGTTCGGCCAGTGGTTGGGCCAGATTAATTCTGCCGATACTTTCATGCGTACATTGGCCTGATAAGCCCAGTCATCAAGATAACGTATATTAAGCAGATTATCTTTGCCCGCTTCTGTCATACGCGGTGCCAAAAGCCCCTGCGACAGAGCAAAGCCGATAGTATTTCCGGCAGTGTTCCAGCCGCCGTAAGCCGCTACCATGTAAGCCTTGCCTTCATTAAAAAGTTCTTTTACCAGCGCATTATCCGCGCCGTTGCCGTAGGCAATATCGGCAACCGCAACAGGCTTATTCTGCTGCATAAAATAATCCAGTTTTTTCATAAAGCGTTCCTGCTGTCTGGTTACGGTACCGTTATTCGAAGGTGCCGAAGCCTCGAGCGTTACTCCGCTTGCAGGTGTGTTTACCAAAAGCACCATATCCGCACGGTGCAGGTATTTGGTAGGCCAGCCGCCAACGGCGTGAATATGTTCATTTACGCTTATATCAACGGGGTCATCTTCATACGAAGGAATGGTATTTTTGCCTTTGCCATCGCCATATGCTGCAAAAACCATAGGAATATCATAATTCAAACGGTTTGCCGCTCTGTTCAAAAGCACCATGCCAAGCTGGTCGGCACCGGCAAAAAAGCGGATGCGTTCTTTCGGCAGCTCGCTTACAAGAATGCCCATTTTGCGTGCTTCTTTATGTGCCTGTGAAAACTGTGCCGTATCGTCGCGGCCAATCAGCATGTAATCAAAGTCACCGCTTTCCACGCCATGCAGCAACAGCTCCGTCATTTCAATATTCAAGGCACGGCGTTCCATATTATCGGCGCGTACCTCAGCCGGAATTTCTTTTCTCAGGCGTTTTAAATCTTTACGTTCACGCCTTGTTATTTCTTTTAAATCTTCCCTGTCTTCAAGCTCACCAAGCTGAAAAATGCGGCTGCCCCATTCGGCATAATAGGGCGGTTCCACAGGCGCCGCACTGGCACGCGGAGAACGCATAATAGTTGTAAAAACATAAACCAGCGGGTCACCGCCAAGGTCCTTTAAGCTTACAAGGCGTTCGGCACGCTCTTTTAAAACTTCTCGGTCAATATGGTGCGTGCGCGAATCCACAAGCCCGCCGTACAGCATGGCGTCGGAGGACACAATAACCGCATTTGCCAGTGGCGCACGTTCTGCCAGCCATTCATATAATTTATCCGGGTTGCCGCTGTGATGATTGGAAGCAATGTATTCTTCCGGCGGCGTTTCCACGTTCCAGCCTGCGGCCTGCATGCTGTTTACGGAATATTCCAGGCACACCGGGCGGTTATCGAGCGGCACAAATAAAATTGTGCCCCTGCCTGCGGCACCGGCTGTATTAAAAAGTGCTAAAAGCAATATGCAAAATACAAAAGAAAGTAATTTTCTTAACATTGGCAAAATCCTTTCGGGTTATATATAAAAAATCTCCTGCTGTAAAATTCTACAAGCAGGAGAAAAATCCTTTAAGTTTTTACTGTTTGCCTAAATTAAAGCGGCTTAAAAAGTCCTTGGTGCGCTGGTTTTTAGGCGCAGAGAAAATTTCTTCCGGACTGCTTTCTTCTGCGATAACACCCTGGTCAATGAAAATTACCCTCGAAGATACGTCACGTGCAAAAGCCATTTCATGCGTTACAATTACCATCGTCAGGCCTTCGTCGGCAAGTTCTTTCATAACAGCCAAAACTTCGCCAACCATTTCAGGGTCAAGCGCCGAAGTAGGTTCGTCCATTAAAAGCACTTCCGGTTCAAGCGCCAAGGCACGGGCAATGGCAACACGCTGTTTCTGCCCGCCGGAAAGCTGATGCGGCTTGGCATTGATGTAACTTGCCATCCCGACATGTTCCAAATACTTCATTGCCGTACTGTGTGCCGTATCCTTATCTTTGCCTAGCACTTTAACCTGCCCAACCATGCAGTTTTCAAGCACGGTCATATTATTGAACAGATTGAACTGCTGAAATACCATACCTACTTTGGTACGGTACAAAGCAAGGTTTTTAAAGCTTTCCAGTACATTTTGCCCGCGGTAGGCAATAACGCCGCCCGTAGGCTGCTCCAAAAAGTTAACGCATCTGATAAGCGTGGATTTGCCGCTGCCGGAAGGGCCGATAATACAAACAACGTCACCTTTTTTTACATCAAAACTGATGCCTTTTAAAATTTCACGTTCACCGAACTGTTTTTTTAAATCCTGAACGGACAACAGCAATTCTTTTTCGTCTGCCATTTCTGTTACCGCCCTTTCTTGTTAGTTACCTGAAAATGGCCGCACGGGTCAGCCATGGGGTCATACTCTACCAGCTGATAGTCTTTCGGGCCGTCCATTTTGCTTTCCAGCCAGCGTAAAATTCTGGAAGCCGTAAAAGTCATAATAAAATAAATTACGCAGGTAATGAAGAAAATTTCAAAGTATCTGTAATAAACGCCTGCCGCCGATTTAGAAGCAAAATAAAGCTCTGTAACGGAAATAACGTTCAATACGGAAGTATCCTTGATATTGATGATAAGGTTGTTGCCAATCTGCGGCATAATATTGCGCAGAGCCTGCGGCAAAACTACATAGCGCATGGTCTGGAAATGGTCCATGCCAATGGCAACGGCAGCTTCGCGCTGGCCTTCATCAATTGATTCAATGCCGCCACGCACAGTTTCTGCCATGTACGCACCGGTATTAATGGAAACAACAAGGAAACCGGCAAACATTGCCGACATATCAATATCAAACAGGCTCATCGCACCATAATATACAACCATTGCCTGTACTATCATTGGTGTACCGCGAAAAATTTCTACGTAAGAAGATAAAACGGCCTTCAAGCCTTTAACAAGTGCCTGTTTAAAAGAACTGCCGTTGGGGTCTTCGGGAATTGTCTGGCAGATGCCTACTGCAAGACCGATTACACAGCCGATAAAAGTACCGACCAGTGCCAAAAGAAGGGTTACGCCTGCGCCCTGCAAAAGAGTGGCGCCGTATTCATTCAGCAGAAAAACTACCCACGAAAAGAAAGAATCGGGCATTGTAGCCATAATTTAACCACCTAACATTAAGTCATTAATACAATCGAAATAAATACGGAAAGAAGGGGACGGATTAAACCGGCCCCTTAAAAAGCATAAGTTAAATATTATTTTGCCAGCGGCTGTTTCTGAATAGCTTCATCCATCATTTTATCGAAATCAGCAGGGGTCATTTTGCCAAGAACTGCATCCATAGCGTCTTTCAGTTCTTTGTTGCCTTTTTTAATGGCAATGCCGATTTCAACATCTTCTTTGGAAGTTTTAAAGCCTTTGTCTTCCGGGAACTGGAGAACGGTCAGTTCGGGGTTTGCAAAAGCAGCAGCTTTGGCAGTCGGGATATCGGTTACGATAAGGTTACATTTACCGGAGGTTAAAGCAACAATCATGCCCGGTACATTGTCGATGGCAGGCAGTTTGTTAACTTCCGGAACCTGGTCAATCTGGTCATACCAGATTGTGTTCAGCTGGCTGGTAGCAGTTGCGCCGCGAAGTTCTTCAACGCTGGTTGCCTTTGCCTGCGGGGTGTCTTTTCTAACCAGTGCAACTACATTTGCATAATAATACGGTTTGGTAAAGTCTACAGACTGTTTGCGTTCGGAGGTAATGGACATACCTGCGATAGCAGCATCAATTTTACCGCTTACAACAGCCGGTGCAAGACCGTCCCATTCAATTTTCTGGATTTCCAGTTCAGCGCCCATGGAGTCGGCAAGTTTTTTAGCCATCATTACGTCATAGCCATAGGCATATTCGTTGCTGCCAGCAATTTTTACGGCACCGCCGTCAGCACTGTTCTGAGACCAGTTATAAGGAGCGTAAGCACATTCCATGCCTACTTTTAAAACTTTTTTGTCTGATGCTTTATCGCCGCCGCAGCCTGCAGCAAAAATCATTGAAGCTGCCATTACGCCGGCAACAGCACAAAGAGCTAATTTTCTTAAATTCATATCAAACAGCACCTTCCTCTAAAAACATTATGAGATAATTTTACCTTTAGATTACAAATATGTCAATCAGGTAAAATCAGTTTTACATTTTTATAATATTATTTTACGTAATTATTCATGCTGTTGTCCTTAAGAATAACGTCGTGTGCGCCGCCTTCAACAATGGAAGTTGCAGATACCAGAGTAATTTTTGCTTTAGCCTGCAGTTCGGGAATATTAAGCGCGCCGCAGTTGCACATGGTGGAACGTACTTTGTTAAGGGTAAGGGTTACGTTGTCTTTCAGGCTGCCTGCATACGGAACATAGGAGTCAACGCCTTCTTCGAAGGAAAGTTTCTGTGCGCCGCCCAGGTCGTAACGCTGCCAGTTGCGGGCACGGTTGCTGCCTTCGCCCCAGTACTCTTTCATGTAGTTGCCGTTGATGTTAACCTTGTTGGTCGGGCTTTCATCAAAACGTGCAAAGTAACGGCCCAGCATCAGGAAGTCTGCGCCCATTGCCAGTGCAAGAGTCATGTGGTAATCGTAAACAATGCCGCCGTCGGAGCAGATAGGCACATAAATGCCTGTTTCTTTATAATATTCGTCACGTGCTTTGGCAACTTCAATTACTGCGGTTGCCTGGCCGCGGCCGATACCTTTTTGTTCACGGGTAATGCAGATGGAGCCGCCGCCGATACCTACTTTAACAAAGTCAGCGCCGCATTCGGCAAGGAAACGGAAGCCTGCTGCGTCAACTACGTTGCCTGCGCCAACTTTTACGCTGTCGCCGTAATGTTCACGAATCCATGCCAGAGTAATTTTCTGCCATTCGCTGTAACCTTCGGAAGAGTCGATGCAAAGTACGTCAACGCCTGCGTTAACCAGTGCCGGTACGCGTTCTGCATAGTCGCGGGTGTTAATGCCTGCGCCTACGATATGGCGTTTTTTGCTGTCCAGAAGTTCCAGCGGATATTCTTTGTGGGTTGCATAATCTTTGCGGAATACCATGTACAAAAGACGGCCTTCGTCATCAATAATCGGCAGGGTATTCAGTTTATTTTCCCAGATGATGTCGTTAGCTTCCTGCAAAGTGGTTTCTGCCGGAGCGGTAATCATTTCACTGATAGGAGTCATGAATTCTTTAACTTTGGTATTCAAATCCATGCGGCTTACGCGGTAGTCACGGCTGGTAACAATGCCTTCCAGTTTGCCGTTAACAGTACCGTCGCTGGTAACGGCAACAGTGCTGTGGCCGGTTTTTTCCTTCAGGGCAATAATATCAGCCAGAGTGCTGTCCGGGCGGATGTTGGAATCGCTGCTTACAAAACCTGCACGGTGGGTTTTAACTCTTTCAACCATTGCAGCTTCGTCTTCAATGGACTGGGAACCGTAAATAAAGGAAATGCCGCCTTCTTTGGAGAGGGCAACTGCCATTTTATCATCAGATACAGACTGCATGATAGCGGAAACCAGCGGAATGTTCATGGTAATAGCAGGTTCTTCGCCTTTTTTAAATTTTACAAGCGGAGTTCTCAAATCTACATTTGCAGGAACGCATTCGCTGGAGGAATAACCGGGAACTAAGAGATATTCACTAAAAGTATGTGCGGGTTCATCGTAATAAAATGCCATTTTCATCCATCCTTTGCTTAAAATTTTATTTTTATGTATAAATTATTAACCGGTTAGGTGTATACAAAATGTCCCGGCGCATAAAGCGCAGGGACAAAATTTTATTTTTTCAATGCACGCCAGGCAATATCTTTGCGGTACTGCATATCTTTAAAGCTGATAACGGAAGCTGCTTTATAAGCACGTTCCTGCGCATCGGCAATATCCTTGCCCACTGCCGTAACACCAAGCACACGCCCGCCTGCCGTTACCACGCTGCCGTCGCTGATTTTCGTTCCGGCATGGAACACAACAGTTTCCGGCAATTTACCTGCTTCGTCAAGGCCGCTGATAGGATAGCCCTGCGCATAATGTTCCGGGTAACCTCCGGAAGCAAGCACTACGCACACGGCGGCTTTTTCGTGCCAGCCTATGCTTACCTTGTCAAGCCCGCCGGTTGCGCAGGCCAGCATAATTTCAGCAAGGTCGCCGTCCAGAAGCGGCAGCACAACCTGTGTTTCCGGGTCGCCGAAACGGCAGTTAAATTCTACAACTTTAACCTCATCGCCGCAAACCATCAGGCCTGCATACAGGCAGCCTTTATAAGTTCTGCCTTCTGCCTTCATGGCTGCAACAACAGGTTTTAAAATCTTTTCAACAGCGCGCAGGCGCAGGATATCGGTTAAAACCGGAGCCGGTGCATAAGTGCCCATGCCGCCGGTATTGGGGCCTTTATCGCCGTCAAAAGCGCGTTTATGGTCCTGGGAAGCAATCATCGGCACAATGTGCTCGCCGTCGGTAAATGCCAGAAGCGACGCTTCTTCGCCCTGCATAAATTCTTCGATAACAACGCGTGCACCCGCGCCGCCGAATTTATGCTGCTCACCCATCATTTCGTCAATGGCTTCGTATGCTTCAGCTTCGGTCATGGCAACTACCACGCCTTTGCCGGCAGCAAGCCCGTCCGCCTTAATAACAATCGGCGCGCCTTTTTCCTTAACATAGGCTTTGGCGGTTTCCAAATCTTCGCAAACTTTAAAGAAAGCCGTCGGAATATTGTACTTGGCCATTAAATTTTTGGCAAATGCCTTGCTGCCTTCAAGTTCTGCCGCCGCTTTGGAAGGGCCGAACACAGCAAGCCCTCTTGCAGCAAAAACATCGGCAATACCGGCAACCAGAGTTGCCTCAGGGCCTACAACAGTTAAATCAATGCCGTGTTCTTCAGCAAAATCTGCAACACTGTCAAGGTCATTTAAGTTAAGTTCAACACATTCGCATTTTTTTACAGCGGCAATGCCGGGGTTGCCGGGCGCTGCAAAAATCTTTTCAACCTGTCCGCTCTGCGCAAGTTTCCATGCCAGTGCATGTTCACGTCCGCCACTGCCAATAAGTAATATCTGCATGATGCTTCTCCTTATTTGCCTTCGGCAAGCTGTTTGGTCAAATATGCGCTGATAGCCGCATCATATTCGGAAGTATGTGTAAATGCTTCTTTGGCCAGAGTTTTGCGGGTTTTCATATCGGCGTCACCATGCTGCTGCAGCATTGCAATCAGGCTGCTGTAACGTGCCGGGTTAGTAATAATAATAACGTCGCGGAAGTTTTTGGCTGCCGCCCTTACCATTGCCGGGCCGCCGATATCAATGTTTTCAATGGCTTCGGCTTCGGTTACACCAGGTTTGGCAATGGTTTCTCTGAACGGGTAGAGGTTTACAACAACAAGGTCAATCGGTTTAATGCCGTGTTCTTCCATGGCTTTTACATGTTCCGGGTTGCTGCGTACAGCAAGAATGCCGCCATGAATCTTCGGGTTCAGGGTTTTTACCCTGCCGTCCATAATTTCCGGAAAACCGGTTACGTCACTAACATAAGTTACAGGAATGCCTGCGTCCTGCAAAGCTTTCATGGTACCGCCGGTAGAAATAATTTCCACGCCGATATCATGCAGAAACTGCGCCAGTTTAACAATGCCGGTTTTGTCGGATACGCTTAAAAGAGCTCTTTTTATTCTCATTTTCATTCACCCCACTACCGGAAGCACCTTTACGTGCCTTCCTTCTATTTGCAGCCTGCCCTCACTCCACAGCCTTACGGCTTCGGGCAATGCTTTGTGTTCCTGTTCCAAAATTCTGTCTGCCAGCGTGTCATGCGTATCATCATCAAGCACGGGCACTGCCTTTTGCAGAATAATCGGGCCGCTGTCGGTGCCTTCATCTACAAAATGTACGGTGCATCCGGCAATTTTAACGCCGTAATTAAGCGCCTGGCCCTGCCCGTCAAGTCCGGGAAAACTCGGCAGAAGCGCCGGGTGGATATTAACGATTTTATGGTGCCAGTGCCCTACAAAATCCGGGCTTAAAATACGCATAAAGCCTGCCAGCACAACAAGTTCCGCACCGGCTGCTTCCAGCACGCCGGTAATTTTATTTTCAAATTCTTCTTTGGAAGCACATTCTTTGCGGTCAATGGCAACAGCCTTAATACCGGCTTTTTCTGCGCGTTCCAGAGCAAAGGCGTCCTTTTTGTCGCTGATAACAACTGTAATTTCAACATTAAGCGTACCTGCGGCAATTTCATCCATCAGGGCTTGCAAATTGCTGCCCCTGCCACTAACAAGCACGCCGATTTTGCGCTTACTCACCGAAAACGCCGCCTTTCAGCACAGCTTTGCCGCTGCCTTCTATAATAGTACCGAGTTCGTAGAAGGTTTCACCGGCATTTTTCAGGTGTTCGCGTACAGCGTCAGCTTCTTCCGGAGCAACTACCAGCACCATGCCTACGCCCATGTTAAAGGTGCGGTACATTTCATGCCAGTCAACATTGCCCCATTCCTGTAATTTTTTAAATACAACAGGCACTTCCCATGCGCCTGCGTTAACATCTGCATCGCAGTTTTCCGGCAAAATACGCGGAATATTGTCATAAAAACCGCCGCCGGTAATATGTACCATGCCGTGCAGGTTGAATTTTTCAATCAGCGGCAGGCATACGCGCGGATAAAGGCGGGTCGGTTTCAGAAGTTCTTCGCCCAAAGTAGTGCCGAATTCTTCAACCGGGGTATCCATGGTAAAGCCCATTACGTCAAAGCAGATTTTGCGCACCAGCGTAAAGCCGTTGGAATGTACACCGGCAGAAGGCAGGCCCAAAAGCACATCGCCCGGTTTAACTTTTTCGCCGGTAATCATTTTGCTTTTTTCTACCACGCCTACGCAGAAGCCTGCAATATCGTATTCGTCCTTGCCGTACAAATCGCTCATTTCGGCAGTTTCGCCGCCAATCAGTGCGCAGCCGGATTCTTTGCAGGCGTTGGCAACGCCCTTAACAATCTGGGCAACCTTTTTGGCTTCCAGCGTTTCAATGGCGATATAATCGAGGAAGAACAGCGGTTCAGCGCCCTGCACGAGAATATCGTTTACGCACATGGCAACGGCGTCCTGGCCGATGGTATCATGTTTGTCAGCCATAAAAGCCAGTTTCAGTTTGGTGCCTACACCGTCGGTGCCACTAACCAGAACCGGTTCTTTGTATTTGCCGCTGTTTAAGGCAAACAAACCGCCGAAACCGCCAATATCGCCGATAACTTCGGGACGGTAAGTAGCCTGTACACTTGCTTTCATCAGTTCAACGGCTTCATTGCCGGCATCAATATTTACACCGGCGTCTGCATAAGTAAGTTGTTTCTTGGTTTCTTCGCTCATCATCGTCCTCCTGTATCAGCCTTCGTTTTCAAAAATATATTTAGAACCCTGCCTCAGGGTTTCTTCCGCATTATCCGGGTATTGGGCATTAAAGCAGGCATAGCACATTCCTTCGGGGTCCATGCAGTCCAGAGAACGCTTCAGGCCTTCCAGAGAAATGTAATGCAGCGAATCTGCGCCGATATACTGGCGGATTTCTTCTTCCGTATGGGTAGAAGCAATCAGTTCCTTGCGCACGCTGGTATCAATGCCGTAATAGCACGGGTCGGTTACCGGCGGGGAGCTTATGCACATATGCACCTCACGCGCACCGGCATCTTTTAACAGTTTTACTATTTTGCCGCTGGTTGTGCCGCGCACAATGCTATCGTCAACTACAACAACGGATTTGCCCTTAATAACGCTTTCTACCGGATTAAGCTTAAGCCTTACGGCGTTCAGGCGCTGTTTTTGCGTAGGCTGAATAAACGTCCTGCCTACATAGCGGTTTTTGGTTAAACCTTCCATAAACGGCACGCCGGATTCCAGGCTGTACCCTACTGCTGCTGCCGTACCGGAATCCGGAACGGAAATTACAATATCAGCCTTGATATCTTTTGTTTCTTTGGCAAGTTCCCTGCCCATATTGATACGCGCCTGGTAAACAGACTGTTTGTCGATAACGCTGTCGGTACGCGCAAAATAAACATATTCAAATACGCAGTGCGCACGTTTGGCAGGCATGTTTTCTGCCCAGCGGCTGCTTTTCGGCTCATCGTGGTCGTTTTCAAATACCAGCATTTCGCCCGGTTCAACATCGCGTACAAATTCGGCGCCAACAAGGTCAAACGCACAGGATTCGGAAGCCACAACCCAGCCGCCGTCCATTTTGCCAATTGCCAGCGGGCGGAAGCCGTACTGGTCACGCACGGCAATAAGTTTGTTGTCGGTCATAACCAAAATGCCGAAAGCGCCTTTAATGGTGTTTGCTGCTTCGGCAACACGTTCTTCAATAGTTTTTTTACGGCTGCGGGCAATAAGGCTTACAACAACTTCCGTATCAACCGTCGTCTGAAAAACCGTGCCTTCCAGAGCCAGGCGTTTGCGCAGTTCCGCCGCGTTGGTAAGGTTGCCGTTGTGCGCCAGCGCAAGGTTGCCGCCGTCAAAATAAACACGCAGCGGCTGAATGTTGTATTCCATGCTGGAACCGGTGGTGGAATAACGCACATGCCCGATGGCAATATGCCCTTCCAACCCGTCAACGCCGCCTTTAAAAACATCGGCCACAAGGCCCATGCCTTTTTTGCCTTCCATATGAGTGCCGTCGGTAGCTACAATGCCGCAGCTTTCCTGTCCGCGGTGCTGCAAAGCATACAAGCCCCAGTAAGTATTCAGCGCCACATCGTCATTATGGGAATAAATGCCGAATACGCCGCACTCCTCATGCATTTTATCATCCTGAAAATCAATGCCAGACATTCTCTGCTCCTTTTCTGCTGCCGCAATTACTGTTCGGATGCACGCAGTGCAGCCAGTTTTTCACCTTTGGCCTTTACTTCTGCTTTCATCTTTTCACGGTCTTCGGCCAGCTTTTCAACAAGTTCCGGATATTTGGTTGCCAGAATCTGTACGGCAAACAGCGCTGCGTTTTTGGCACCGTTAATTGCCATGGTTGCAACCGGAATACCGGAAGGCATCTGTACAAAGCTCAGTAACGAATCCATACCGTTTAAGGGAGTGGCATTAATGGGTATGCCAATTACCGGCAGTGTTGTAAATGCTGCAATAACACCGCCAAGATGCGCTGCAGCACCTGCTGCGGCAATAATTACCTCAACGCCGCGTTCACGCGCGCCTGCCGCAAACTCATGAACCATTTCGGGAGTGCGGTGTGCAGAAGCAACTACAACTTCCACTTCAACGCCAAAACTTTTTAAAGTTTTTTCTGCCGGTTCAAGCACCGGCCAGTCAGAATTGCTGCCCATAATAATTGCAACTTTCATTATCCCACTGCCTTTCAATAAAAAATAAAGCCCGGCATAAAAGTTTCATTGTGCTGTTCAACCAACTACAATTTCTCCGGGCATCGTTACGTAAAGAATATTATTAATTTATTTTACCAATCTGTGCCCTTTGTGTCAATAAATTTACACATTTTTGCTGTTATTTGCTTTTTTCGGTTTCATAGGGCCAGGCGCTCATGCTTCCTTCAAGGCTCTGTACGTTTTTATAGCCCTGGGAGCGCAGCATGGTTTCGGCTTCATAGCCGCGCAGGTCAATCTGGCAGCTGCATACAAGCCGTGCGTCCTTATCGGGCAAAACCTTGCAGCATTCGCTGCGCACTTCATCCAAAGGCAGGTTTACAATATTGCAGCAGCCTGCTATATGGCAGTTTTTAAATTCGCCGGGCGTACGCACATCAACCAAGGTATAAGCTTCGTTTTTGCGCAGTTCTTTAAATTCCTTCGGGTTAATGCTGCGCAGCCTGCCTTCAATTTTATTCAGCAGCACGTTGGCAGCCGTGGCAATGTTGTCAATCGGGCCGTTAAACGGCGGCGCATAACCAATATCAAACTCGCTCAAATCTTCAAGCGCTGCGCCCATGCTGATAGCGGCAACAAGCGTGTCGATGCGCTTATCAACGTTTTGCCCTACCGCCTGCACGCCGATAACCTTATGAGTTTTCCTGTCGGCAAACAGCTTAAGCACCAAACGCCCTGCACCCGGCATATAAGCAAGCCTGTCATTGCCGGGAACGATTACGGATTCAAAATCAATTCCTGCCGCTGCGCCAGTTTTTTCATTAAGTCCCGTACTGCCGGCTTCCACGCCCGGCATACGGCACAGCCCAGTACCCAAAACGCCTGGGTATTTTACCATATCGCCGCAAATATTATCTGCAATAATGCGTCCGTGCTTGTTGGCAGTGCTGCCCATCGGCGCAAAAATTTTAGCCCCGCTTACGCGGTGAGTATTTTCCGCACAATCGCCGCCCGCATAAATGCAGGGGTCGCTCGTCTGCATATATTCGTTAACGGCAATAGCACCGCTTGGGCCAATGGCAAGCCCTGCTTCACGCGCCAGTTCAACATTCGGGCGTACGCCAACAGCTACAATTACCATCTGCGCCGGAATTGTGCGCTTATCCGTTTTAACGGCGGCAACACGCCCTTCGCCTTCAAACGCTACTGTTTTTTCTTCAAGATATAAATTTATACCGGCAGCGGCAACAGGCTTTGCGGCAAGCTCTGCCATTTCCAAATCAAGCATCTGCGGCAGAATGCGGTTCTGCATTTCCACAACGCTTACCTTAACGCCTATTTTGTTAAACTCCTCCGCCAGTTCCATGCCGATAAAGCCAGCGCCTACTATAACAACATCCGTAACATTATTAGCAGCAATTTCTTCTTTAACTTTTAAAACTTCCCACGGAAACCAGAAGTTATGGATGCCTTCCAAATCAGCCCCCGGCACCGGCAGGCGCACCGGCGTTGCCCCAGTGCCAAGCACCAGCACATCGTAAGGCATTTCTGTAACTTCGCTGTTTTTCCTGTTCAGCACAGTAACCGTTTTTGCCGTGCGGTTAATCTTCTGCGCCTCGTGCCCGGTTAAAACATCAATGCCCTTAACTTTTTTAAAGTAATCCACATCGCGCGCAATGCCCTGCGGCGTATGCGTAAATTCATTAAAATTTTTAACTTCGTCACCAATATAATAAGGAAAACCGCACGCACCGTAACTTACAAGCTCTCCGCGTTCAATAACCGTAATTTCCGCATCTTTATCCCTGCGGCGCAGGCGCGAAGCAGTTTTCATTCCTGCCGCCACGCCGCCGATAATTAAAACTTTTTTACCCATATACTTCCGCTCCTTCCGTTTACAAATCCTATACTTATATTATATCATCATATCCTTATAAAAAATGTCCTGTTTTAATGAATACATCACTAAAACAGGACTTTTTGCTGTTATTTATTTTTTATAGTTGTTTATTCCTGCTCAACTTCGATATTGCCGTCTTTCAGCACAACTTTAACTTTTGTGCCGCTGCCGATTTCACCGGCAACAATCTTCTTGCCGAGGATATTTTCAACGGTATGTACAATAAGGCGTTTCAGCGGGCGTGCGCCAAAGGCAGGGTCAAAGCCTGCGCTGGCAAGGTATGCCACGGCTTCGTCGCTGGCGGTAAGCGTCATATCAAGCTGTTTTTGCAGCCTGTCGCTGAGCTCTTTAAGGATGAGTTTAACAATATCCTTAATCTGTTCTTCCTGCAAAGCCTTAAATACTACAATATCGTCAACACGGTTCAAAAATTCCGGGCGGAAGAAACGCATCAGCATGCTCTGTACTTCTTCGCGCGTTACTTCGCCTTTTTTCTGCATAATTTCGGCAGAACCGAGGTTGCTGGTCATAATAATCAGCGTGTTTTTAAAATCGACAATGCGTCCCTGCCCGTCAGTCAGGCGGCCGTCATCAAGCACCTGCAAAAGTACATTAAATACATCGGCATGGGCTTTTTCAATTTCGTCCAGCAAAATTACGCTGTACGGACGGCGGCGCACTGCTTCTGTAAGCTGTCCGCCTTCATCATAGCCAACATAGCCCGGAGGCGCACCGATTAAGCGCGAAACGGTGTGCTTCTCCATGTATTCGCTCATATCAATACGAATCATGTTGCGTTCGTCGTCAAACAAAATTTCTGCCAGTGCTTTGGCAAGCTCCGTTTTACCTACGCCGGTAGGCCCAAGGAAGATGAAAGAGCCAATCGGGCGGTTGGGGTCTTTAATGCCTGCGCGCGCGCGGATAACAGCTTCACTGACTGCTTTAACGGCTTCGTCCTGACCGACAACACGCTGGTGCAGACGTTCTTCCAGATGAATGAGTTTTTCGCGTTCGCCGCCGTTTAAGCGCGCAACCGGGATACCAGTCCAGGTACTTACAACTTTGGCAATGTCTTCTTCGTCAACTTCTTCTTTTAAAAGTACGCCGTCTTTGTCTTCGGCATCACCTTTGGCAAGGCGCGCCAGTTCTTTTTGCAGTTCCGGCAGGCGGCCGTATTTAAGTTCTGCCAGTTTATTCAAATCGTAACTGCGTTCTGCCGTTTCCATATCATGCTTAACGGCGTCGATTTCCTTTTTAACTTCGCGCACACGGCTGATGGCAGCTTTTTGTGCTTCCCAGCGTTTAACAAGCTCATCGTTAGATTTTTTAAGCTCTGCCAGTTCTTCTTCGATTTTGGCAAGGCGGTCTTTGCTCTGCTCGTCGTCTTCTTTCTTTAAGGCCTGTGCTTCAATTTCCAGCTGCAAAATGCGGCGCTTGCTTTCGTCAAGCTCGGCAGGCAGGCTGTCAATTTCGGTACGCAGGCGCGCTGCGGCTTCATCCACAAGGTCTATTGCCTTATCCGGCAAAAAGCGGTCATTAATATAACGGTTGCTTAATACAGCCGCTGCAACAAGGGCGGCGTCTTTAATGCGCACACCGTGATGCACTTCGTAGCGTTCTTTTAAGCCGCGCAGAATGGAGATGGTATCTTCAACATCCGGCTCTTTAACCATAACAGGCTGGAAGCGGCGTTCCAGAGCGCTGTCTTTTTCGATATATTTGCGGTATTCGTTCAGCGTGGTTGCACCAATGCAGCGCAGCTCGCCGCGGGCAAGCATCGGTTTTAAAATATTGCCTGCATCCATGGCGCCTTCAGCAGCACCTGCACCAACAACGGTGTGCAGTTCATCAATAAACATAATAATCTGCCCGCCGGATTCGGATACCAGTTTCAAAACTTTTTTCAGGCGTTCTTCAAACTCGCCGCGGTATTTGGCACCGGCAACAAGGGCTGCCAGGTCAAGCGCGTACAGAGTTTTGTTTTTAAGGCTTTCCGGAACGTCGCCTGCCACAATGCGGCGGGCAAGCCCTTCTACAATAGCGGTTTTGCCAACGCCCGGCTCACCAATCAAAACAGGGTTGTTCTTTTTGCGGCGCGAAAGAATTTCAACCACGCGGCGGATTTCTTCATCCCTGCCGATAACAGGGTCGAGCTTGCCTTCTTTGGCTTTGGCGGTTAAATCCTGCCCGTATTTTTCAAGCGTCTGTTTCTTTTCGTCGCCTTCTGCACTGTTGGTATAAGCCATGTACAGCCCTTCGGCCTTGTTTTTGGTAATGCCGTATTTTTTCAAGAGCGCGGTAACGTCGCTGTCACCGTCACTGGCAAGGGCACCAACCAAATGGCAGATGTTAACTTCGCCCTGCCCTGCGTTCTGCGCTGCAATAGCCAGTACGCGGGCTGCGCCGGTACTCATCATAAGCCCTCTGTCCTGCCCTTTTACGGAAGGTATTTTCTGCACAAGGCGTTTGGCCTCCGCAGTAAAGGTGCTTGCATCAGCGCCGGCATTTTTAAGCAGGAACGGGAAAAAACCTTCACTTCCGGCCAGCGCAACTAACAGATGGGCGCAGGTCAGTTCCTGGTTATAATTTATAACAGCCTGCTGCTGAGCAGCTTCTAATATGCTTTTTACTTCTTCACTGTAGCGTTCATTCATAGCGCTAACCTCCTTCAAACTGTATAAACAGTAAAATATTTTACATAAATTTTTATGTTAAATACGCAGGGAAACCGCTTCCGGCGGCGAATATGCAAGTAAATGCTTTTTTCACGGAGGATATTTTATGAATACATCCATGATTGTATACCGTCTTTTTGACGTTGCCGACGAAATTGACCTTGATTTGGTGCAGGCCCTTTGGACCAGCCGCAACAAAATCGCTTCCAGGCTCCGCCTGGACCGTATATCTACCAAGTCTATTACTTTTAAGGACCCGCCCGTTCTTGTTGAGCTTGGTTCCCATGATATGAAGCTGGGCAACGGTACTTATCTTACCGAAGTTAAAGCCCGCATTTTTGATTTAGGCGTTATCAGCCTTATTCTGCGTATTCATTTTGAAGATGATGTAACATTTGATGAATACATGGATATGTCCATCGTCAGCGAAAACATGCCGGAAGATGAAATCCGTTCTTACCTTGACGCCGTTTTGGAAACCATCCGCCCGGCGTGCAGCAATGAGCGCGTTTCCGACTTTGACGAAGATTTTGTTGTTTATTATTTTCAGGACAAAGTGCCCGAAAACTGGGATATTGTGCCGCTGCTTCTGAAAGACCGCACGCCTGTAAGCCCGGAAACCCGCGCCGAAACACTGGCCAACAGGTTTACTTACGCCGATGATGTATGTTACCTTGCGTGGGATTCCGCAGTTGTGTATGACCCCAGCGGCAGCCTTGACGTGCCCGACCTTCTGGAATTTGCCAACGCCCAGTTTCTGGAACTGCGCTACTATGACAATGCTCTTAACGAAGCCATTGACCGTACTTACGACGAGCTGGAAGCCGCCGAAAAAGGCAGCACCGGCAGCCGCCAGACAAGCTACCGCAAAATACGCGGCAGGCTGATGGAACTGATGGCTGATGTAAGCACGCTGACAAGCAATATCAACAATGCTTTGCAGGTTACGGAAGATATTTTCTACGCGCGCATTTACACGCGCTATCTCGACCTTCTGCGTGCTTCGGTTTGGAAGGACAACATTGAAAACAAAATGCTTGTCATTCAGCGCAGCTACAATCTTCTTAACGAAGAAGTATCCATGTACCGTTTTGAATATATCGGCATGAGTGCCGTTACGCTTTTGGCAATTATTTTACTTTTAATAATTTACCTTGCTGTGCGTTAACAGCATATTTATTAACAGGGGCATTTTTCTGCTCCTGTTTTATATTATAGCAACAAAAGTCAAAAAGTCAAATATTTTTTGTATGTTTTTTTGATAAATTTTTTCGTTATTTTAACTTGACAAATTGACGCTGCGGAAGCAAAATATACACATTACTTTATTTTTTGAGAGGGGAAAGAAAATTATGACACCATCATCAATTTTGAAAGGAACTGCTGTACTGCTTTTTTTGCAGGGCGTCAGCACGGTTGTGCTTAATTTATGCGGCATTAAATTTCCGCCTGCGCTGCTGGCAATGATTCTGCTGCTGGTACTTTTGCTCAGCGGCGTTATAAGGGTACGTACCATTGAAGATGTCTGCGATATTTTAATAGAAAAAATGGGCATGCTCTTTTTACCCGCAGGCGTAAGCATTTTGCTGTATCTGGATGTTATCCTTGCAGAAAGCACCGCCATTGTGGCTACCGTTATTATAAGCAGTTTTATGATACTGATTGTAACGGCTGTGTTTTTAAACTTTATGCTGAAAAGTAAAGGCGGTGCCGGAAAATGACTTTTTTACCAGAAGCCTTCATTCAATCGCCGCTGTTTGGCATTGCCCTTACTATTGTTGTTTATGTAATATGCGAAATTATTGTAGATAAGTTTGAACTGAGCATTATTCCACCGTTTGTGTTGGCGTGCCCGATGATAATTGCCTTTATTTATTTTCAGGAGCCGTATATTACTTACGAGGACTACGAAACAGGCGCAGGCTTTATCAACTTTCTGCTCGGCCCTGCCACCGTGGCACTGGCCCTGCCGCTGTACAACAACAGGCGCATTATAAAAGAAAACCTGCCGGTAATTATAAGCGGCATTCTTGTTGCTACTGTTACAGGCATTGTCAGCATCTTCATTTGCGGCAAAATGTTTGGCGCAAGCAGCCAGGTGCTGCTTTCCATGATTCCCAAATCCGTAACAACGCCTATTGCCATGGATATTTCTTCCGCTATCGGCGGTATTCCGGCGCTTACGGCCGCCTGTGTAATTTTTACAGGCATGCTTGGAGCTACCTTTAACCACAAAATTTTAGAGGCTTTAAAAATTAAAAACAACATTGCCATCGGCCTTTCCATAGGCGCTTCCAGCCACGGGCTCGGCACAAGCGTCTGCGCGGGCAAAAATGCCCTGCAGCTGGCAATCGGCGGCGCTTCCATAGGGCTTACCGGCATAGCAACTTCCATTTTGGCTCCTATTCTGCTGCCGTTTATGGAAAGCTTATTTTAAAATTTAACACTAAATATACGCAAAAAACGGTATTGCCTTTTACGGCAATACCGTTTTTTTATTTTGCGGGCTTTGTTAAATTTATGCCGCACAGCTTCATGCCGCGCTCATATTTGCTGCGGTCTTCCGGTGTTACAGGCACCAGGTTTGCAATCTGCCCTGCATAGGCAAGCAGGTCTTCTTTCGTACCGCTTTTAATTTCTAGTTCCGTTTCGTTAACAGCACATTCATTTCCGGTTATGCCGGAAATAATTTTGCCGCGGTCAACCGCCAGTTCCACCGTTGTAGCCGCGCTTATTTTAAGCAGGCACAGCCTGCGCTCAACATCAACGGTAAACAGTTTTACAAGCGGCTCACCGGCAATAAGTTTTTCCAAATCCGTCTCAAAGCCTTCTTCTTTAAACCCCTGCAAAACAGGCTTGCCGTCAGGCAAATCAACATTATATTCGTTGCGGCTGGAAAATCCGCCGTGAGCTTCTTTTTCCGTTTTAATGGTGGCTTCGTATTTAGTGCCGTTTTTGCGCACGCGGTAAGCAATGCCGCTGTGCATCAGTTTAAAAGACGGCGTATCATAATACGAAGTTTCAAGGTGGTGTACGGCTTCGGTGCCGCCGATAATTTTATCCACTACAAGCGGAGAAGCAAGCAGTTTTTGCAAAGCCTCCGCCCCAATATTAAGTTTTATTTCAATTTCTGCCGGCATTTTTACACTCCTTTTAGGCGATTGAGCCTCTCAGTTCGGTAAAAATAACTTTACCTTCATCAAGACTGTAAACAATAGGTTCAAGTTCACGCAAATCCTCCGTGCGCCAGCCTTTATGCTGCTCCTCCAAAAGTTTAAGCGCTTCTTCAAGGCTTTCTGCCGCCACAATGGCAATGGCATCAAGGTAAAATTCCGTGTTAACGCAGGGTTCCTGTATCATGCTGTGGCTATGGTAGGTTTTGTTATGGCGCCATACATAAAGTTTCATAAACGCACCTTCTTTCCGTGTTCTTTTAAATTAATTATAAACTTTTATCGCCGCCGCGGCAACTTTTAAAGCGCCTGCTTTAAAAATTTGCCTTTAAACAGCAAAAACCGCCGGAATAAACCCGGCGGCACTTTGCCATGAATATTAAAATTAATCTCTTAATTTAGCTTTGTAGGCTTCGCCAACTTTTTCCACAACATTTTTAATAACGGCATCAATTTCTTCATCCGTTAAAGTACGGTCGTCTGCCTGGAAGGTTAAGTTGAACGCCATGGATTTATAACCTGCTTCCACCTGTTTGCCGGTGTAAACGTCAAATACTTTTACCTGTTTCAGCAGGCTGCCCGCGTTAGCGCGGATAACTGCCTCCAGTTCTTCCATGGCAACATCCAGCGGTACAACAACCGCAATATCGCGCGAGGTTGCAGGATATTTGGGCAGATGTACAAACTGCGGCACATGGGATGCACTTGCGACAAGCGGTTCAACTTCCAGTTCCAGCACGCATACGCTGCCGTTAAGGCCGTAATTTCCGGCAACGGTCGGGTGCAGCTCACCAAACCAGCCAATTACCCTGCCTTCGTATTCAACGGCACAGCTCTTGCCGGGGTGCAGGTAAGACTGAGCCACCGGCACATATTTTACACCTACAATCTGCAAATTTTCCAAAAGGCCTTCCACTGCGCCCTTCATATCGTAAAAATCAACTTCGTCTTTGGTTTCAGTCCAGTTAATGCTGCTGCGTCTTCCAGCAAGTACGGCACATAAAACCAGTTTTTCCTCCGGCAGTTCTTTAAGCGGCAGAGCCTTGGGCAAAAATACCTTGCCTATTTCAAAAATCTTAACGGATTCTGCCTGGCGGGCCTGGTTATAAGCTGCCGTATTAAGCATACCCGGCAGCATGCTGGTGCGCATTACCTTAAATTCGTCGCTCAGCGGGTTCATCAGTTCAATGGCGCCGCGGCGGCTGTCTGCTTCGTCCAGCAGGATTTTATCAAAAGAATTGGGGTTAATGAAGCTGTAAGTCATAACTTCGTTCAAACCGGCAGCAACAAGATAATCCTCAATTTCTTCGCAAACATCGTCAATTACAGCCTGACGGCCCTGTACCAGCGGCAAATCCGGATTATGCGATTCAATCTTGTCATAAGAATGCATTCTGGCAATTTCTTCGCTGATATCGGCATCACAGCTGATATCATAACGCCAGGAAGGAGCGGTAACGGTTAATACGCCGCCACTGTATTCCACGCCGAACTGTAATTTTTTAAGAATATCAACCATTTCTTCAGCGGCAATTTCCACGCCGATACGGCTGTTAATAGCCTGCGGAGTTACGCGGATAACGGCAGGTTTAACTTCTTCCGGATAATCTTCTACGATGCCGCAAACCGTTTCGCAGGCACCCATCTGTTCCAACAGGTGTACGGCGCGGTTCAAAGCATTATGGTTCAGCACCGTATCTACACCGCGTTCAAAACGGCCGGAGGCTTCACTGCGCAGCCCCAGCGCTTTGGAAGTACGGCGGATGGAAGGCCCGTTAAAGGTTGCTGCTTCCAGCATTACGTTAACGGTTTCGCCGGTAACTTCGGTTTCCAAACCGCCCATAACGCCGCCAAGGCCAACAGCATGGTCAGGGTCGGCAATAGTAATCATGTCCGGGGTTAAAATGCGTTCCTGCCCGTCCAATGTTACCAGTTTTTCACCGTCTGCGGCACGGCGCACAATAAGTTTATGCCCGCCTACCTTGTCATAATCATAAGCATGCATCGGCTGGCCAAGTTCCAGCATTACATAGTTGGTTACGTCAACAACGTTGCTTATCGGGCGCATACCGCAGGCACGCAGGTGTTTCTGCATCCATTCCGGGCTGGGCCCGATTTTAATGTTTTTCAGAACGCGCACTGCAAAACGGCTGCACAAATCTTTGGCGTCAACTTCAATGGCAGCCATATCAGCAGCACTGCCTCCGGCAGCTTCCTTAACACTCATATCCGGCATGCGCAGTTCTTTGCCAAGCACGGCAGCAGCTTCGCGCGCCAGGCCGATAATATTGGTGCAGTCGCCGCGGTTGGCGGTGAGGTCAATATCAAGCACTACGTCGTCAAGGCCGAGCACTTTTTTAATATCCACGCCAACCGGAGTATCCGGCGGCAGAATGAAAATGCCTTCGCGCTGTTCCGGCAGCAAAAGTTTGGCGTCAATGCCAAGTTCTGCTGCGCTGCACAGCATGCCGAAAGAATCAAGCCCGCGCATTTTTGCTTTTTTAAGGGTCATGCCGTTCGGCAGATGAGAGCCGATAACTGCTACCGGCACCATATCATACTGATGCACGTTCTGCGCGCCGGTTAAAATTTGCAGAATTTCCGGCCCGCCGACATCCATTTTGCAAATCCACAAATGGTCAGAGTTAGGATGGCGCTCGATATGCGTTACCTTACCGGTAACAACGCCTTCCAGCCCTTCACCGAGATGGTTTACGCTTTCAACTTCCAGCCCTACGCGGGTAAGTTTTTCTGCCAGCTCCTCAGGAGTGACATCAATATCTACATATTGTTTAAGCCAATCAACAGATGCTAACATGGTACCCCTCCTTATTTAAACTGGCGGATGAACCGCAAATCATTTTCAAAGAACAAACGCAAATCGTCAATGCCGTATTTAAGCATGGCAATACGTTCTACGCCCATGCCAAAGGCATAGCCGCTGGTTTTTTCGGGGTCGTAGCCGCTCATGCGCAGTACGTTGGGGTGTACCATGCCGCTGCCTAAAATTTCCAGCCAGCCGCTGTTTTTGCACACACGGCAGCCCTTGCCGCCGCAAATAACGCAGGAAATATCAACTTCCGCACTCGGCTCGGTAAACGGGAAATAACTCGGGCGCAGGCGGATGCTTACGCTGCTGCCGAACATTTCCTTACAGAAGGTTTCCAGTGTGCCTTTTAAATCGGCAAGGCTGATATCCCTGCCCAGCACCAAACCTTCCACCTGATGGAACATAGGCGAATGGGTTGCGTCGTAGTCGTTGCGGTAGACGGTACCCGGCGAAATCATGCGGATTGGGGAATCCGGCACGCTAGCCTGCATTTTGCGCGCCTGCATAGGCGAAGTCTGCGTACGCAGCAAAATGTCTTCGGTAATATAAAAAGTATCCTGCATATCCCTTGCCGGATGGTCTTTCGGCAGGTTCAATGCTTCAAAGTTATAGTAATCGCTTTCAATCTGCGGCCCTTCCAGAACTTCAAAGCCCATGCGCATAAAAATCTTTTTAATTTCGCGCATCGTCAGCGTAATGGGGTGCAGATGTCCGCACTGCGGTTTGCGGCCGGGCAGCGTAATGTCAACCTTTTCGCTGGCAAGACGCTGTTTTAAGGCTTCAGCTTCCAAAACTTCGGCTTTAGCGGCAATGGCTTCTTCCAAAATCTTTTTTACTTCGTTTACAATCTGGCCGATTTTCGGTCTTTCTTCTGCCGGCAGGCTGCCCATGCCGCGCAGGATGTCAGTCATATGGCCTTTTTTGCCAAGATACTTAACGCGCAAATCTTTCAGCGCGTCCACGCTTGCAGCTGTTTCCAGCTCTTTAAGCGCCTGCTCTTTAAGTGCTTGCAGTTCTTCTCTCATACTTAACCTCCCAAAATTCAGCATTCAGGGGCAGGCGGTAAAAATAAAAAAGCCTCCGCCCCTTCAAAGGGGCGAAAGCTGCATAACTTCCGCGGTACCACCCTGTTTTGTACCTCATAACACCTTAACGCGGCAAACGCCGTTCCTACTTATTTTCAAAACGGATGCTCCAAAGTGAACTTCGGCACAACCTGTATCACGGGGCTTCCAGCCATGGCCCTGCTCTCTGCGTCGCAGTTTATGCCTACTCTCTTTTTCATAGCACAAATTTTATAAATTGACGTGTATTATTATAACACAGCCTTTATTTTGTTGCAAGACGGCGGCGCATGGCTTCAAACATAACTATGCCCCCTGCCACTGCCGCATTAAGCGATTCTGCCCTGCCCTGCATCGGTATAAACACCCTTTTGGCAGCGGCAGCCTTTAAGCTTTCCGAAGCACCGTAAGCCTCGCTGCCAACAACTATGGCCGTGCGCGCGCCAAGCTCCGTCTCATACAGGTTTTGTGCGCCGTCAAGGCAGGTAACCATAATTTCGTAATTGTTTTTATGCGCCCAGCGGGTAAACTCAGCTTCCGGCATATCGCACACAACAGGCATGCGCAAAAGCGAGCCCATAGTGGAGCGCACTGTTTTTGGCGCATAAGCATCGGCGCAGCCCGCCAGCAAAACAACAGCTGCCATGCCTGCCGCTTCCGCCGTGCGGATTAACGTGCCGACATTGCCGGGGTCAGCCACACGGTCAAGCACAAGCACAGTACCGTCTGCCACTATAAAACCCTGCGGCTTGCTGCACACCGCCAAAACACCCTGCGGCGCTTCCGTGTCGCTCATTTTTTTCATAACCTGTTCCGTTACGCTGTAAAGCTCAATATTTTTTGCGGCAGCGTCAGCCAAAAGCTGCGCCAGCCTGGTATTTGCAGTATCCGGCACGGCAAAAACTTTCTGCACAGCGGCATAACGCACCGCTTCTTCAACTGCGCGCAGGCCTTCAACAACAAAACTGCCGCTGCGTTCGCGGTACTTTTTCTGTTTTAAATTGCACACATCCTTAACAACGACGTTGCCAAGGCTTGTAATCTCTTTCATTAAACAATTTCCTCTAAGGCTTTAATGTTCTGATGCTCGCCGATAACAATCATCTCGTCGCCTTCTTCCAAAACCTGAGTCGGTTTCGGGTTAATATAAGTTACGCCTTCGTGCTTAATGGCAACAACGTTAACATTGTAACGTTTGCGCAAATCAGATTCGATAAGGTTTTTGCCAACCAGCGAATGAGGAATGTTCGTACTCATAAGGCTGATGTTGTTGCTCATTTCAATGTAGTCAACAATGCTGCTGGAAATAAGGTTATGGGCAACGCGCTTGCCCATATCGCGTTCAGGGTAAATAATTTTATCGGCGCCGATTTTTTCAAGCATTTTGCCATGTACGGCACTGGTTGCTTTAACGGCAACAAAAGGCACGCCCATTTCCTTAAGGTTCAGCGTTGTTAAAAGGTTGTCTTCAAGAGGGCCAATGCCTACAATAACAACCTCGTAGTTATTAATGCCAAGGCTGCGCAGCGTGTTTTCGTCAGAAGCATCTGCACTTACAACATGCGTCAGCTCGTGCGACAAATCCTGCACAATTTCTTCATCACTGTCAACGCCCAAAACCTGGTAGCCAAGCTCGTGCAGCGTAAGCGCCACGCTGGTGCCGAAGCGCCCCAGGCCAAGCACCGCAAACTGTTTTTGTTTATTGTTTTTTGCCATTATTTACACCCCATTAACCTATGTTGATATGTTCCGACGGATACCTTATTTTGTTGGTACCGGAACTTAAGAAACTCAAAATAAAAGTTAAAATACCGATACGGCCGATATACATGGTTAAAATTAAAATCCATTTGCCAAACGGCTGCCAGTCGGGCGTAATGCCAATACCCAAACCTACCGTACCGAACCCGGAAACAACCTCAAACAAAATATCTATAAACGGATAACGCCCGTTATTTATTACCAAAAGCATCATGGTGGCAAAAAGCACCCAGATAAGGCACAGTACAGTAATTACAAACGACTTGTCGACAATCTTTTCATCAATGCGCCTGCCAAACATAACCACATCACGCTGGCCTTTCAGCATATACCATAACGACGCCATCAGTACAATAAACGTGGTTGTTTTAATGCCGCCGCCTGTAGAACCGCTGCCCGCACCGATAAACATCCAGATAATCAGCACAAACAAGCTGCTGTCATGCAGATGCATTAAATCAATGGTATTAAAACCGGCAGTACGCGAGGAAACAGCCTGGAAAAACGCTGCCATCCAGCTGTCGAACATACTCATATTGCCCAAAGTATACGGATTGTTCGATTCAAAGCCCCATAAAAGCAAAGTGCCCACAACGTTTAAGCCAACGCTTGTTAAAAGCACTATTTTGGTATGCAGCGAAAAACGTTCCCAGTTCCAGCCGCGCTTTAAATCTTCAAGCACCATAAAACCAAGGCCGCCGAGAGTAATCAAAAGCGCAATGCTTAAATTAATAACGATATCGCCGTGATAATCAATAAGGCTCTTATAATCGCCCATCAGGTCAAAACCGGCATTACAAAAGGCCGATACCGAATGCCAGTAGCCGTAAACAACGCCAATCCAGCCCATATCCTTAACAAAAGCAAAATGCGCCGCCAGAATTGTGCCAAAAAAGAACTCTATTACAAGCGTATACTTAATAATGTTCAGCGCAATGCGTACAACGCCGGATATTTCCGTCTGGTTCATAGATTCCTGCAAAAACAGACGCTCACGCAGGCTAACCTTGCGCCCGGCAATAACCATTACCAGCGTCGTCATCGTCATAATGCCAAGGCCGCCGATTTGTATCAGCGCAATCAGCACCATTTTGCCGAACCACGAAAGCTGGTTGCCAACATCGATAACCGTCAGCCCCGTTACGCACGAAGCCGATGTTGCCGTAAACAGCGCATCAAGAAAAGCAAGGCCCTGCCTGTCCTGCGTGGAAATTGGCAGCATAAACAAAAACGCGCCGGCCAAAATAAGCAGCATAAAGCTTAATGCCACCATCTGGCTGCCGTTAAAAGCCTGCCCAATCCAACGCAAAAACTTATTTTCACGCCCCAAGGTATACTCACCTCATTTAAAAACTTTTTGCTATAATTTTTATTATTAAAGCCATTACGGCTGTTACCACGTATTATACCAAATTATGAAATTTTTGCAAATTTTTACACAAATAAAAAAGACCAACGCGGTAAAACGTTGGTCCTTTAATGCTTAAATTACAGAGCAGCTTTAGCGGTTTCAACCAGTTTTGCAAATGCAGCTGCGTCGAAAATTGCCATATCTGCCAAAACCTTACGGTCAAGCTGAATGCCTGCTTTGGTAAGGCCGCAGATAAAGCGGCTGTAGCTCATGCCGTTAGCACGGGTTGCAGCATTGATACGGGCAATCCACAAACGGCGGAACTCGCGTTTTTTAGCACGGCGGTCGCGGCGTGCATAGCTCAATGCTTTCATTACAGTTTCGTTAGCTTTTTTGAACTGTAAATGTTTAGCTCCGCGGTAACCTTTAGCCAGTTTTAAAATATGTTTATGACGGCGGTGTGCAGTTACACCAACTTTAATTCTTGCCATTAGTAATATCCTCCCTTAACTCCACTAATTATGCATACGGCAGCATTTTAACTACGCGTTCATGGTCAGTTTTATGCACTAAAGTAGCTTTGCGCAGATTTCTCTTGCGGGCAGGAGCTTTTTTCTCAAGAATATGGCTCTTATAACCTTTGGCACGTTTAAATTCACCGGAAGCGGTTTTTTTGAAACGTTTTGCAGCAGCTCTGCGGGTTTTCATTTTCAACTTCATTTAAAAAATCCTCCTTATTTACTCGGTTTCGGCGCAACTATCATAATCATGTTTTTGCCTTCAAGTTTGGGCTGTCTTTCAACAACTGCCATCTCTTTAAGCTGGGCAGCCATTTTGTTTAAAAGAACTTCACCCAGTTCCGGATGCGAAAGCTCACGTCCGCGGAACATAATGGTAACCTTTACTTTGTCGCCATCTTCTAAGAAACGCACGGCATTTTTAAACTTAACGTTGAAGTCATGTTCTTCAATGCCGGGGCGCAGCTTAACTTCTTTAATGTCAAATGTTTTCTGTTTCTTACGAGACTCTTTTTCGCGTTTCTGCTGCTCGTAACGATACTTGCCGTAATCCATAATCCGGCACACAGGCGGTTTGGCAGTAGGTGCAATTTCCACCAGGTCGAGATGTTTTTCATAAGCAAGCTGCTGGGCTTCGCGGCCTGACATAATTCCAAGCTGTTCGCCATCGCTGCCGATAACGCGCACTTCACGTGCCCGAATTTCTTCATTGATACGCAAGTTTTCCTTAGCTATGACAAGTCACCTCCAAAATATTTCAGTCAAAAAGAAAAGCGGGCAGAACAAATCCACCCGCGTTAGTACATATCCAACCCTGTCGAGCATAGCTGCAAGGTGAGAAGCGAGCGGCTTCTACTTTGTTACCCAAATATAATAACACAACCATGCAGCCTTGTCAACAAATTATTTAATTATTTTCTTGCGCCAAGCTGGCCGTCAATAATGAACAGGCCGCCAACATTATCGCCAACCATTTGCAGTTTTTCAACAATTTCGGAAGCGCTGGCTTCTTCTTCAACCTGTTCGTCAATGAACCATTTCAAATGGCTCTGGGCAGCATAGTCTTTTTCTGCCAAAGCTACTTCATACATATCGTGAATGCGGGAAGTAACATATTTTTCATGTTCCAGAACTTTTTTGAACAGTTCCAGCGGAGTGCCGTAATCGGCAGCCGGTGCTTCAATAGCAAGCAGTTCCGGTTTTTCACCGCAATCCTGCATAAAGCCCATTAATTTAAAAGCATGCTCACGTTCTTCTTCATACTGTGCTTTCAGCCAGTGTGCCATACCTTTAAAATTTTTAGCTTCCATGTCAAGGCTCATTGCCAGATACATATATGCAGAATATAATTCAGCCTGAACCTGCTCGTTAAATGCTTTGTAAACTTTTTTCTTCATATTAAAATCCTCCTTTTTTTCGGAAACGCTTTCTTGATGATTTAAGTATAACACAGTCCGCGCATTTAATCAATAATAATTATTTATTTTTTTGTGAAATATTTGTTCATCCCGCAAAAATAATAAAAAATTCCGTTTTCTGCCATCAATAAAAAAAGCACCTTAAAAGCCATTTAAAACTTTAAGGTGCCGGTAAAAATTATTTTTCTTTCATTTGCTTAACAATCAGCGATACGGAAGGCTGGCTCATGTTAAATAAATTAGCCAAAAATAATTGTGATAAGCCTTCTTCGTGGTACAGGCGGTAAATTTCTTCGTTGCGCCCGGCACGCTCGGTAAAAGGCTTTATTTCCACCGTTTTGCCGTTAACCTTATAACCGTAATCGCACAAAACTACTATCATATAGTCTCCGTCAGGCTTCTGTGCTTTAATTTCCCAGCAGCGCATACCGTTTTTACCGCGTGGCATATAGTTAACGTATTCTGCCGTGCAGTTACCGGCAATTTGCTTAAATTTTGCTTCATTAAAAGGTACTTTTGCCATTAGAAGCTCCACTGCATGCCAGCGTTAATCTGATAGGTTTCGTCGTTATCATGCCCAAAGGATTTTTCAAAATCCATAAAGGCATAGCTGTTTTTGCTCATCTTAGTTGCAAAGCCAAAACCTACGTCATACCATGTCCCTTCGTTTTCGTAACTTATGGTACTCCAATTACCGTCAGAAGTTTTATCTTTTAAACTAATGTCTTGGTCGCCTAAAAATTCATGCAGTACGTCTGCTTTTAAGTAAACTGTGCTTTGTTTTTCTTCGCCAAAATCTTTACCAATTCTAAAACCTGCGCGGCCAATTAAGCTGTTAATACCGTCAACACTAACTTTTGTGTTTTGATTAGTTACATAATCTGCACCGGTTACGCGTGCAAGCTGTAATTGTGCCTGCGGCTCAATATACCAGTCATTGCCGATATCTTTTTTGCGCCCATATTCAGCACTAATACTAAATACATTGTTGCTGCAATCACCGGTAATCTTATCTTTAACACCAGCGGCATAAATGCCAAAATCATTCTTCAAATGTCCCCATTTGGCAACATAATCCGCATAATGCCCTTTGTCACCCATCCATGTATCATACAGCCATAAACCATAACGGTCAATTTCGCCTTTGCCGCTGATATTGCTGTAACTTGTATCGCCATGCATATAATCAACAGCAAAACCAACTCTGCGCTCACCATTATCGCACTCTTGCTTTTCGTCATAGCCAAGCTCATACATGGTGTTCTGGCTTCTAAAGGCATTATCCTTACCAATTCTGTCGTGACGGATACGAACCCACATACCCTGGTCTTCTTCACCATTAATATAACGTGCTTCGCCAAGGCGTTTATTCAGCCTGTCCATGTAAATGGCGTTGCTGTAATTTGCACGGCTCATGCCTACAATAGTTTTACCGGTATTATTTAATTCACGTGAATGAACATCAACAATTTTATAGTTTGTTAATGTGCTTTCGCTATCAGCCAATTTGTTAATAGTGCTTTCTTCTCCCTTAAAGAACTTGTCAACTGCTACTGTACCCGGTTTTACCTCATCAAATTCTTTCCCGCCATTATAAATGTTATTTTCGTTATGATTTTCATAATCATCTTTGCCGACTTTATATTTAACATCAAATGCACCGGCATTATAAACAACTACATTTTTAAAATTAACATTGCCATTATCTATAGTTGCAAACCTTAACCCTGTTTCGCCAATTTCTTCACTGGTTACAGCATCATCCAAAATTACGTTATATTCGCCATTGCTGTTTTTAATATACAGCATATCGCTGTTGGCTTTATCAAAACCATCTAAATTCATTCTAAAATTAGCATTGCCCTTTAAAGTACCAACAGTTAACGCATGTGCAGATGTATTTCTGTCAGTTTGTGCTCCCGTTAAATCAATTATGCTATTATCGGCAGCATCAATTACAGTTACCCAGCTTTGTCCATTAACATTCCAACGGCTCCCCTCGTCAAGTTTTAATTCTACAGTACCGTTGTTTTTAATTTCATCGCTAAACTGCGGAGCAAAGAAACTATCTCCATGTTCATCACTGGCATCCATATAATCATCAATACGCCCTGTCAGCACACCATTTTTGCCCATATCAAGGATTACTGTGCCGCCGTTACCAGCCAGTACATCACCATTAACAACTAAAGCGCCATTGCCGGATTCACGTTTAATATCAACTTTACCGTCTCTTGCACCGACAATATCACCATAAATGCTGCTTGTAACGTCACCTTTTAAGTTAATATCAACAAGCCCTTTAACTTTTTGTTCTTCAAGCCCTTCACCATTTTGTTTTTCCTCTGCACTTTTTAACCCGGCAACTACTGCAAGATGCACATCTTCACCGGCACTCCTTGTTGCAGATTCGTCATCAAAATAGTTAGCATTAATATTTACAGCACCATCAACATTAATAGTAGCGCCTTTACCAGATGCCCACAAGCCCTTATTGCCGGAAAGAACTGATACTACACCATTACCAGCATTTTTTATATCTATATCTACATTACTGTTTTCAAAAGCAATAACGCCATAATCTCCGCCCTGTACCGCAATATCGCCATTCGCAGTTAAATTAACTTTGCTGCCAAAATCAGTATTTGATAAGGGCTTTAAAACTTCGTTATCAAATTCATCTTTTACGGCAGTTGCCATAATACCGGCTTTTCCACCAAAAACGTTAATTGTTCCTTGAGATTTTACGTCAAGGTTGGCTGATTTATCCTTAATATCTACACTAAGATCTTTAATACTTAATACATTAGAAGCTTGAATACCATATTCTTCTTCTCCTATGATATTAATACTTTTACCAGCTTCTACATTAATCGTTGTAAAATAACCACCTTGATTGTTATCTGCATCTTTAACTGCAATATTATCGATAATTAAACCACTGGTGCCACCATATAAATTAACATTACCTTGCTTCGCATTTATATTTACAACACCACGCGTGTTTTTTACTTTAACTTTTGGGTTTCTGCCAATATCTTCTTTACGTAATTTATCAGCAGCATAAAAGCCAATATTATCTGAACTAATTGTAACATTATCATTCGTACTTATAATATCCATATTACGGCTGCCAGGTTCATAAAATACCCCTTTATCACCGCCATAAATATTCACAAAATCATTTGCTTGTAACAAAACATCACGTATATCATCCTGTAATGTTTGTACCATACTTATAACACCAATACCGTTATTGCCTCTAATATCAAGAAAACCATTTTGGGCAACTATTTCTGTATCACCTTTTATATCATCATATTTACCATGTCTATCAGCATATTGTGCACCATTTGGTCCAAGATCTAATGCACTAACATCAGAAAATAGCTGAATATTATTTCTTGCATTCATTTTTAAATAACCGTCACTTACTACTGCTTCACCTAAAGCATTATAAAGCTCATCATCATTTTCACTCAGTACTCCTAAAGAATTTATACTAATATTATTAGCCATAATATTAACATAACTAGTATTATTAATACCAAAATATACAGAATTTATCACAACATCATTATTAGCATTAAGTATGAATGTAGAATTTGAGTACGGAATCCCTGTAAATATTCCTGCATAAAAAACACTTTTATCAATATTATTATCGGCAGAAATTATAAAATTATTAACATTCATATCAAGTACGCTGTTTGTTTTTACACATATGGCGTTAATATTACTATTACTAGAACCGCCTAATTCTGTACTTTTCTTAATTTGAAAATCATTAATGCCATCAATAATTAATTGTCCACCGTACCATAAGTCAATTCCTTCAACCATACCTCCAGAAATTGATAAATTACTATTTCCATCACCTTTTATCTTTAATTGAGCATTATTATTGCTTTCATCCATACGAATTGCGGTCTCAAAATTTTCACCGTTTAAAATCATATCCGTATTTTTTAAGTTTATATTAGTAATATTAGAACCGTTTACCCTTATAATATCATTTTGTGTCTTTTGCCCAGAATCAGTTTTATTAGAATTAGTATTTAATTTTAATTCTACTTTTTTATTATCATTGCCAACGTTAAGTGTTATTTCACCATTATTATCAGTATTCGATATTATTGCTGTATCTGTTTGAATATTTCCGTATTCGCTGTTAATTTTTAAACCGCCATTAAAAGTATATACTCCAGCTTTTGAAATTACCGGCTCTCTATTTTCAGTACTAATTTCAACAATATCATCATAAACGACTGGTTCTATAACGTCTGGTTCTATTGTCTCCGCATACACACTGCCCTGTAACAAACTAAGCATTACCAATGTTGCCAGCATTTGTTTCTTTTTCATTACGTCCATCCCTTTCCCGTGGCTGTAAGCTAAATACAGCCGTTTTTGCAGTCATATTATTATACCATACCTTTACCCCCCCGCAAGACATTTCCGTTTGCGTATGTCTAACTTTTACTGGTCTTGTTGTAACAGAGTTTGCTTTCGTAGGTTAACGTTTTTTGGCAGGGTGCTGAATCGTTTCCCACCAAAATCAAACCTTTTAATGTAACATAAAAATTTTTACAAAAACAGTCTTGTTTTTTAGCCTGCGTTTTTGTTATTATAGTTTTCGCCGCTTTTTTGGGTGCGCACCGCAAAACGGCAAAATAATTTTTAAGGAGGCTTCACCTTTTTTGATGAAACCTGATTTTACTATTAACAAAAATTTTAAAATTGATGTGGAAGAAACCAGTAATGCACAGCACACCCAAAATTTAATTACTGCCGCCCAGAACGGCGATAAAACGGCAATGGAAAAACTTTGTACTGCTTTTGAGCCTTTGTTCCGCAGTGAAATGCGCCGCGATTGTTTTATAATGCCCTTGGCTTTGAGGAGGGGTTAAGCCTTAGGTTAAAGTTTATTGAACTTGTATTAACCTACAACGGAGCTGATTATGAGCATTTTGCAGGATATGTTAGATGCAGAATACATTTTGCTCTTTGCGATGAAGTGAAGAAAGTATGGGCGGATGAAAATAAAAAAGCGCCCCTGCCCGATAGTGAGGCAGAAGGCGCTGAGTTCAGCGACGATGTTATTGAACGCGAGGAATTAAGTATTTTATTAAATTTAGCGCTTAATAAGTTAACTGCCAAACAACGGCAAACTATTGAGGCGCTTTACATAAATGGTTACAGCGGCAGGGAAACTGCCGAACTGTTAAACTGTTCGCCTGCTATGGTTACCAAACACCATAAGCAGGCGTTAAAAAACTTACGCAGCAATATTGCTTAATTTAGGTTTTATTTTAACCGCTGATTTGCTGTTTATATAAAAAAATCGCTGTACCAAAAAGTACAGCGATTTTTATTTTATACTTTATTATTTTTTCTCTGCAATTTCTTTTTGCAGCATGGCGATAAATTCATCCTGATTCATAGCGCCAATGTCGCCTTCGCCGCGGCGGCGTACTGCAACGGTGCCGTTTTCAACTTCTTTTTCGCCAATTACAAGCATGTACGGAGTTTTCTGCATTTGTGCTTCACGGATTTTGTAACCGATTTTTTCGTTGCGGTCATCCACGTGTACGCGCAGGCCAAGAGCAAACATTTTATCGTACAATTTTTGTGCGTAGTCATGCTGTTTGTCGGTAATCGGCAGAATGCGGACCTGGCACGGAGCAAGCCATGCGGGGAACGCACCGGCATAGTGTTCAATTAAAATGCCGATAAAGCGTTCAATAGAACCGTAGGCAACGCGGTGAATCATTACCGGACGGTGTTTTAAGCCGTCTTCGCCGGTGTAGGTTAAATCAAATTTTTCCGGCAGCAGCATATCAAGCTGAATGGTGCCGCACTGCCAGGTACGCCCGATGGAGTCGGTAAGGTGGAAGTCAATTTTCGGGCCGTAGAATGCGCCGTCACCTTCGTTAACAGTGTACGGCAGGCCAAAGTCTTCCATAGCGGCTTTAAGGCCGTTGGTTGCTTTTTCCCAGGTTTCGTCATCACCCATGCTGTCATCCGGGCGGGTAGAAAGCTCTGCGTGGTATTTCAAGCCGAAGGTTGCATATACTTCGTCAAACAGGCGGATGGTTTCCTGAATAACATCTTTAATCTGTTCGGGCATCATAAAGATGTGGGCATCGTCCTGCGTGAAGCAGCGTACACGGAACAGGCCGTGCAAAGCGCCGCTCAGTTCGTGGCGGTGTACAAGGCCAAGTTCGCCAACGCGCAGCGGCAGTTCGCGGTAGCTATGCGGATGGGTGCGGTAAAACAGCATGCCGCCGGGGCAGTTCATCGGTTTTACGGCGTAATCGGCTTCATCAATTTTGGTGAAGTACATATTGTCGCGGTAATGGTCCCAGTGTCCGCTGCGTTCCCACAAAGTGCGGGAAAGAATCATCGGGGTCTGAATTTCGTAGTAACCGTAGCGGCGATGTACTTCGCGCCAGTAATCAATAAGGGTGTTTTTAATAATCATGCCGTTGGGATGGAAGAACGGGAAGCCCGGGCCTTCATCCTGAATGCTGAACAGATCGAGCTCTTTGCCGAGTTTGCGGTGGTCACGCTTGGCAGCTTCTTCCAACATGTGCAGGTAAGCGTCAAGTTCTTCTTTGCTGGGGAAAGCGGTGCCGTAAATACGCTGGAGCATTTTGTTGTGCTCGTCGCCGCGCCAGTAAGCGCCGGCAATGCTTTGCAGCTTAAAGGCTTTAACACGGCCGGTGGAAGGGCAGTGCGGGCCTGCGCACAAATCGGTAAAATCGCCCTGGGTATAGGTGCTGATGATTGCGTCTTCCGGCAAATCGTTAATAAGTTCTACCTTATATTTTTCGTTTTTCTCCTCAAACATTTTCAGTGCTTCGGCACGGGGAATTTCTGCCCTTACCAAAGGAATGTTGGCTTTAATGATTTTTGCCATTTCTTTTTCAATAGCGGCCAAATCTTCCGGAGTGAAAACGTGCTCGCTGTCAAGGTCGTAATAAAATCCGTTGGCAATGGCAGGGCCAATGGCAAATTTTACATCCGGGAACAGGTGCTGAATAGCCTGTGCCATTACATGCGCCGCAGTATGGCGGATAGCGTGCAGGCCTTCTTCGCTTTCGGGCACAACAAATTCTACGCTGGCATCATGACTCAGCTTATCGGACAGGTCTTTGTTCTGTCCATCTACAACAGCAAGCAAAGCCTGCTTGCCAAGTTTTTGAGAAAGGCTTTTGGCAACTTCAAGCAAGGTTACGTTATCTTCGTATTCCCTTACGCTGCCGTCTTTTAAAGTAACTTTAACCATAATTTTACCTCCTGAATAAAATAAAAAACTCCATCCCTTATGTAAGGGACGGAGTTATCCGCGGTTCCACCCTAATTGGCTGCCTGGGCAGCCCTCTTAGTTAACCGTTAACGCCGGTATACGATGCCGCCTACTGCTGTTTCGGGGCATAGTTTGAAGGTGGTTTGGCAATTACCGTTCCTAACTGCTCTCAGCCAAGGCAGTTTTTTCTGTAAGGCCGCTTTAAATGCCTTTTCCTTCGCATTACTGATGTAATATTGATTTACTACTATATTATAAGCATCAGGGCAGCAGTTGTCAAACCTTTAGCCAATAAATTTTTTAACTGGAAAAAAAACGTAAATAAATTTATAATAATACAAGGCAATGTAAAAATGTTTGGTGGAGATGGTTAAATGCGTTTTAAATTTTATAAAGCCATGCTGAAAATATTATTTGCCGTGCTGTGCACCTTTTTAATGGTGCCGGGCGTACAGGCAAAAGAAAAATACAAGGGCACGTTTATTTATATTCCGCTTGACGACAGGCCGGTTACTTACAGCTACCCTGTTAAAAATTTGCAGGCTGCCGGCTATGAAATACTGACGCCGCCGGAAAAAGACCTTGCTTCGGCAGACCGCACCGGCGACCCTGACAAGCTTTGGCAGTGGCTGGTGGAAAATGCGCCTGACGCCGATGCGGCAGTAATATCTTCGGACGCGCTTATTTACGGCGGGCTGGTTGCCAGCCGCACGCATTTTTTTGACGAAACAACCTTGCAGGCACGTGTCCAGCGTTTGGAAATGCTGCGCGAAAGGCTGCCCATGCCGCTTTATGTGTATTCTACATTAATGCGCACGCCGCGTGCAAGCTACGGAAATGTTGAACCGCCGTATTACAGCAAAATCGGGCCTGCCATTTTCCGTTATTCCGAACTTTTGGATAAAGAGGACACCACCGGTTTAACGCTGCGCGAAAGCCTTGCAAAGCAGGCCATAAAAAACAATCTGCCGCAGGCTGATTTGAACGACTGGCTGCAAAGGCGTTTAAAAAACTACCATGTTAATAAATCGCTTACGGAGCTTACCGCAAAATACCGTTTTCATTATCTTGCCATAGGCAAGGATGACAATGCGCCGCTTTCGGCAACGCACATGGAAGCGCGTTATATAAAGCGCGATGCTTTTGCGCTTTCCGACCAGATTTTTCAGATTATACCGGGTGTTGACCAGCTTGGCATGCTGCTTTTAACACGTGCCGTTAACGAAAAGAACCGCGAGCACCCACTTGTTTATACCTATTATGCCGAGGGAACCGGGCGCACCACAATACCGCAGTATTCCGACAGCACGCTTGGCGAATCCGTGCCGGAACAGATTCTTGTTGCCGATGCACGCCCTACCGTTAACGCCGCCGAAGCCGATTTTATTTTGGCAGTTAACACGCCAAAAGACGGTGTAATGATGGATTCAACCGCGCCAAGCAACCAGTTTTTCGCCTCACCGCGCGATAAAAAATATATCGGCGAGCTGGAAAAATTTTTAAACAGCGGTACAATGGTTTCACTGGCAGATGTTACATATTCCAACGGCGCCGATAACGGCTTTATGAACGAATTTGCCAACCGCGGCAATTTGGAAAAACTTACCGCATATAACGGCTGGAACACCGCCGACAACACAATTGGCTTTGCCATTGCCCAGGGCATTTTATCCCCGCAAATAAGCGCCGAGGACAACGCACTGCTGATGCGGCTGCGCCTTGTTGACGACTGGTTCTACCAATCGAACGCGCGGCGTGATGCCACGGACTTTTTGGAGCGCAGCGGCAACAGCGAAGAAGTTTACAAGCTCGGCAGTTCCAAAAAGCATGTTTCTGCACTGGCTCAGGATGTATGCGATGAGCTTGCACGCAAATACCCCTTTACCGAAGATTTTAAATTTAAAGTAGGTTTTCCGTGGGACAGGCTTTTTGAAATAAGCATTACGCCCACAGACAGAAAGAAATAAGCATATATAGCAAAACTCCCGAAGCGGTAAACTTCGGGAGTTTTTATTTTTGCATTATTTTGCAAAATTCTTTTCTTTATAGGGGCACAGCTCTGTCAGCATACATTCGCTGCACAGGGGTTTGCGCGCTTTGCAAATTTTGCGGCCGTGCCAGATAAGCCAGTGGTGGGCATCGCTCCATTTTTCCATGGGTATTGCCTTTTGCAGTTCTTTTTCGGTTGCAAGCGGGTCTGCACCCTTTGCAAGCCCCAGCCGGTGCGAAACGCGGAAAACATGCGTATCTACGGCAATGGCCGGCACATTGTAAATAATGCTTGCTATTACATTGGCCGTTTTTTTGCCGACACCCGGCAGCGTCATCAGCTTTTCAATGGTATCGGGCACGGTGCTGTTGTATTCCTGCACCAGCATATGGCATGTTGCCAGAAGGTTTTTGGCTTTGGCGCGGAAAAGGCCGCAGTCGCGGATTTCGTTTTCCAGTTCTTCCTGCGTAAGCGCGCCCATTTTTTCTGGCGTGTTGTATTTAGGAAAGATGCGTGCCGTAATTTTGTTGACACGTTCATCGGTACACTGGGCAGACATAATTACCGCAACCAAAAGTTCAAACGGCGAATTGTAATTAAGCGCTGTTTTGGTATCTTTATATGTTTCTTCAAGTACTTTTAATATTTCTTCACGCTGCTGCTTGCGCATTAGTTGGTCAGGCTCCTTACCGGTGCGGGTATTCTGCCGCCGCGGGCAATAAAGGCATCGGGCTTGAATTTGCTTACGGCAATAACCGGCGCATAACCCAAAAGCCCGCCAAATTCTACCCTGTCGCCCACTTTTTTGCCCGGCACGGGCACAAGGCGCACTGCTGTTGTTTTATTGTTAATCATGCCGATTGCGGCTTCATCGGCAATAATTGCCGAAATGGTTTCTGCCGTAATATCGCCGGGTACGGCAATCATATCAAGGCCTACGGAGCATACGCAGGTCATGGCTTCGAGTTTTTCCAGCGTCAGGCTGCCGCGTTCAACGGCGGCAATCATGCCGGCATCTTCGCTGACGGGAATAAAAGCACCGCTTAACCCGCCGACATAGCTTGACGCCATTAAGCCGCCTTTTTTTACCGCGTCGTTAAGCATTGCAAGTGCGGCTGTTGTACCGGGGCCGCCGGTGCTTTCAAGGCCGATTTCTTCAAGAATGTGGGCAACACTGTCGCCAATGGCAGGCGTCGGCGCAAGCGAAAGGTCGATAATGCCGAACTGCGTATTTAAGCGGCGTGCTGCTTCCTGCGCAACCAGCTGGCCTACGCGGGTAATTTTAAACGCCGTCTTTTTTATGGTTTCGGCAACGGTGCCAACATCGGCGCCGCGTACGGATTCAAGCGCGTGCTTTACAACGCCCGGGCCGCTGACGCCTACATTAATAACGCTTTCCGGTTCGGTAACGCCGTGGAAAGCACCGGCCATGAAGGGGTTATCCTGCACGGCATTGCAGAAAATTACAAGTTTGGCGCAGCCGATAGCATCACGGTCTGCCGTTAAAGCTGCCGTTTCTTTTACAACGCGGCCCATTTCGGCTACGGCATCCATATTAATGCCGCATTTGGTAGAACCTACGCTGACGGAAGAACAAACAATCTGCGTTTCGGCAAGTGCTTCCGGAATGGAGGCAATCAGTTTGCGGTCGCCGTTGGTGTAACCCTTATCGACAAGTGCGGAAAAACCGCCGACAAAATCAACGCCGATGGTGCGGCCTGCATCGTCAAGAGCTTTGGCCAGCGGCACATAGCTTGCTGCGTCGCAGCTTTCGCCAACAATGGCAACAGGAGTTACGGATACGCGCTTGTTAATAATGGGCACGCCAAGTTCCGTTTCCAGTTCCTGCCCTACTTTAACAAGATTTTCTGCTTTTTTGGTAACTTTATCGTAAATTTTCTGCGCCGTTACCTTAATATCCGGGTGTGCGCAGTCACGCAGGCTGATGCCCATGGTAATGGTGCGCACGTCAAGATTATTTTCGGTAATCATGCGCGTGGTTTCTAAAACATCTTTAATTTCAAACATAGGCGGCCTCCTAAATACGGTGCATAGCCGTAAAAATTTCTTCGCTCTGCACGCGGATTTCCACGCCTATTTCATTGCCAAGCGCAGTAAACACATCTTTTAATTTATCAAGCTGCAAATCGGCTTTTTCCATATTGGCAATAAGAACCATGTTAAAAAAGCCATCCATAATATTCTGGTTAATATTAAGGATATTAATGTTATGCTCTGCCAGTACGTTGCTGGCACGTGCAATAATGCCTACTCTGTCTTTACCTACAATTGTTACAACTATGCGCATTTTTGTTCCTCCTCTTAAGGGGCCTTAAAATTATAAATATGTTATATTTTACCATAAAATGAGTGGTAAGTGTTCAATTTTCCAAAAATATTAATTATCTTTGTACACTTGTGCGCAGTTGTATGGCTTCGGCAATGTGCGCCGCTTTTATACCTGCGCTGCCTTCAAGGTCTGCAATGGTGCGCGCCACTTTAACAATGCGGTCATGCGTACGGGCGCTGAGCCCAAGCGCAGCAAAGTATTTACCAAGCATGGCTTCGGCCTGCGGCTCCAGTTTACAGTATTTATTAAGCTGCTTTTTGTTCATCTGCGCGTTGCAGTGCACGCCGCTGCCTTCAAAACGTTTGCGCTGTACGCCGCGTGCTTTTACAACACGGCTGCGTATAACGGCAGAACTTTCTCCTTCGGTTTTGTCTTTTAAGTCGTCATATTCAAGGCGCGGCACGGTTACCTGTATGTCAATGCGGTCTAAAAGCGGGCCGGAAATTTTGCGCCTGTAACGCTCAATTTCGTGCGGGCGGCAGGTACAGCTGTGTACCTTATCGCCCAAGAATCCGCAGGGGCACGGGTTTTGAGCAGTTATTAAAATCAGCCGTGCGGGGAAAGACAAGCTTGCCTGCACGCGGCTGATTGTTACCACGCCGTCCTCCAACGGCTGGCGCAGAACCTCCAGCGCCTGGCGTGAAAACTCCGGAAGTTCATCCAAAAACAATACGCCGTTATGGCTGAGCGTAACTTCGCCCGGCTTCGGCACGCTGCCGCCGCCAATTAACGCGCTTGCCGATACCGTATGATGCGGGCTGCGGAAGGGGCGTTCCAGCACAAGCTGTTTTTTGCCGTTTAAAAGCCCGGCAATGCTGTAAATTTTGGTTATTTCCAAAATTTCATCTTCCGTCATCGGCGGCAATATGGTTGGCAAACGGCGTGCCAGCATGGTTTTGCCGCTGCCCGGCGCGCCAACCATCAATACATTATGACCGCCTGCCGCAGCAATTTCCAGCGCGCGCTTAACAACCTGCTGACCGCGCACTTCGGCAAAATCAACGTCGCCGCAACCTGCCGTTTCCGTGCCGAACTGTATTTTTGGCAGCGGCGTCAAACGCTCCTGTTTCTTCAAATGGCTTACAAGCTCACTTAAACTGGCAGGCGTATATACATCTATGCCGTCCACCAGTTCGCCTTCCGCCGCGTTGCCCTGCGGTACGTAAATTTCGCGCCATCCGTGTTCGCGGGCATATAAAATCATTGGCAACACACCCGCAACCTGGCGTATACTACCGTCAAGAGCAAGTTCGCCCACAAAAATTTTACCTTCTGCTTCTTCCTGCAATAAACTTCCGGCTGCCGTTAATATGCCAACGGCAATCGGCAAATCAAGGCTGCTGCCGTCTTTGCGCAAATCGGCCGGAGCAAGGTTTACGGTAATGCGCGTCATGGGAAACATCAGCCCGGAATTTTTCATCGCCGCCCTTACGCGCTCGCGCGATTCCTTTACCGCCGTATCAGGCAACCCCACGATGTCAAATCCCGGCAGCCCGTTGGATATATCAACTTCAACAATTATTTCTTCACCATTAATACCACAAACAGTTTCCCCGAAGGTTTTTGCGTACATTATATCTCCCCTAAAAACAATTTTGCAGATGGCGCAATTTTGCCTTGCCGTCATCTGCCACAATTTCTATTACATCAAAAGCTATTTTATTGTACCCTCCGCCGCACTGCTGCAAATAGTGCAGCGCCGTGGTGCGTATTTTCTGCTGCTTGGCATAAGTTACCGCCATGCCCGGCGTGCCAAACTTTAAGCTGCGGCGCGTTTTAACCTCAACAAACACCGCTCCGCCGTCTTTAGCCGCAATTATATCAATCTCTCCGCGTCGGCAGCGGTAATTACGCTCTACAATGCTGTAACCGTGCCGCAGCAAATAAGCGCAGGCCGCATCTTCGCCGCGCCTGCCAAAATCACCGCGCCTGTCAGCCATCAACTTCCTCCGTCAGGCGGATTATTTTATTAGGCACAGGTTCAGCCAGAGGCAGGTGCATGCTTTTTACCGGTTCATAGCTGCGGCGGTGCCAGCTTGTTGCGCCGTATTCCAGCACTGCCTGCATATGCTCCGCGCTGCCGTAGCCTTTGTTATGCGCCCAGCCGTACTGCGGATACTCTGCCGCAAGCTGTTCCATCATTCTGTCACGGGTAACTTTTGCTATTACCGAAGCCGCCGCTATTGAAGCGCTGAGAGCATCGCCGTGAATAAGTGAATAGGTTTTAATATCCCCTGCCTGCACGGGCATGGCATCTATAAGCGCCGCCTGCGGGCGGATTTTTAAACTTTCAAGAACTTGCGCCATGCCTTCCTGCGTGGCACGGTAAATATTAAGCCTGTCGATATTGTAAACGCTTACTATATTAACCGAAACCGCCAGCGCTTTTTCCAAAATTTCCCCGTAAAGCTGCTCACGTTTGGCTGCCGTAAGTTTTTTGGAATCGTTCAGCCCTTTAATAAAAACATTCTGCGGCAAAATAACTGCGCCTATAACCATAGGCCCGGCCAGCGGCCCGCGCCCGGCTTCATCAACGCCTGCCACAAACTGCGCCCCTTCATTATAGCAGTTATTTTCGTACATCAGCATTTTAGCAAAACGTTCACGCTCCGCCTGTTCTGCCTGCTGTTTTTTATAATAAGCTGCTACAAGTTTCTGCACGCCGCTGCGCCCGTCTTTGGCAAGTTCTGCCAAAAGTTCTTCATTCGGTTTATTGGCAAGCAGTTCTTTTATTTCTGCAATTTTCATCTTTACAGCCCCTTAAACAAAAAGCCGCTTGCAGCGGCTTTAATTTCAGTTATTATTTATCTGGTTCATCCAGTGTTACACGGCCGGTTTTGCCGCTGCGGAAATCACGCAGAACAAGCTGCACCACTTTATCAAGGTCAAGCAGCCCGCCGCTTTTCAGGCAGCCGCGGCTTACGGCAATTTTTTCAAAAACGTCCTGCACCGGTGCGCCCGCTTCAAAATCAACGGCATACTTGTCTTTTAACAATTGCGGGTAAGCGGCAATTAATTTTTCCGTCAAAAGCCATGCAGCCTGTTCACGGTCATACACGTCTTCTTTAATAGCGCCGGTAAGGGCAAGGTTAAGCCCAATCTGCGGGTCATCAAACTTTGGCCACAGCACGCCAGGCGTGTCTAAAAGCTCCAGCCCTTTGGCAATGGTAACCCACTGCTGCCCGCGCGTAACGCCCGGTTTATCGGCAGCCAGCACTTTGTTTTTGCCAACAAGCCTGTTAATAAGCGTCGATTTGCCTACATTGGGTATGCCGACAATCATAACGCGTATGGAACGGTTTTTTACGCCGCGCTTCAGCCATTTGTCTATTACAGGCTGCGCCGCTTTCTGCACTGCGGCTACAAGCTGTTTTACGCCTTTGCCTGTATTGCAGTCGATAACGCATACCGGCAGCCCGTTATTTTTAAAAATGTCTTTCCACGCTTCGGTTTTGGCAGGGTCTGCCATATCAACCTTATTTAAAGCTATAATTTTAGGCTTCTGCCCCAAAAGCTGGTTCAGCATGGGATTGGTGCTGCTGCGCGGCACGCGTGCATCAAGCATTTCCACAACCACGTCCACCAGTTTAAGCTGCTGCTCCATCATGCGCTTGGCTTTGGTCATATGGCCGGGAAACCACTGTATTTTAAAGTCCATTTATAACACTCTCCCTGTCAGGGCAGCATACGCCATCTGTCAACCGGCCAGAATGCCAGGCTGGCTTTGCCTTTAACCAAATCCAGCGGCACAAAGCCTACATCGGCAAAACGGCTGTCCTCAGAGTTGTTTCTGTTATCGCCCAGTACAAAAATATGCCCTTCCGGCACAACGGATTTTCTGTAATCAGAAAGGTTCGGCCCTTTGGGGTCTTCCTTCCATGTGTAAGGCTCGTCAATTTCCGTGCCGTTTACAAGCACTTTGCCGCTGCGCATTTCAACGGTATCGCCTGCCGTGGCAATAACGCGCTTAATAAAATCGCGGCTTTCGTCTTTAGGGTAACGGAAAACAATAATTTCACCCTTCTGCGGGTCGCTTACAAAATAGGTAAACTTGTTTACCAAAAGCCTTTCATGGTTTACCAGCGTAGGGTACATGGAAGAACCTTCTACCATATAAGGCTCTACAATAAAGGTCCTGATGCAGAAGGCAAGCGCCACCGCAACAATAATGGAAACCAGCCAGTCGCTGACCGTATCCTGCCAGGAAGTTTTTTGTTTGCTCATTTTATTTTCCGCTCCTTTTTCTGCCGTAACCATACGGCCTGCCAACGTTAATATTCCAACACAATGTGCGTGTTTCTACAACTTATACAGTATGCTTTCTTATACTAACAAACATTAGCCTATTTGTCCATACTGTTCACGCTTTTGACACATAAAAAAATATTATACTATTAACGATTTTACTTGCATTATAGCCCGCGTTTGTTGTAAAATTTTTTTGTTGTGCTGTACATTTTTTGTAGTAAATTTTACATTCAGCCCTGCTTGCAGCAGGATTTTTAAATTGAATAGCCAATATAATAATATTGTACACTATTTCTTGTATGTAAATTTAACATTTTAAAGGTTAAAGGAGCATGAAGCATATGACACAAATTAGTATCGCCGTTATCGGCAGCTGCAATATCGACGTTGTTGTCGAAGCGCCGAAACGTCCGCTGGCAGGCGAAACCATTTTGGGCAGCCGCCTTATTATTGCCCAGGGCGGCAAGGGTGCAAACCAGGCAGTTGCCGCAGCAAGGCTCGGCGCCAAAGTTTATATGGTTGGCTGCGTCGGCGACGACGATTACGGCCGTTCCGTAATTAAAAATTTTGAAGCGAACGGCGTTGATACCGGAAACGTAAAGGTTGTGCCCGGCGTAACTACCGGCACCGCGCACATTACGCTTGCCGAAGGCGATAACAGTATTATTGTTATTAAAGGCGCCAATGACCTTGTAACGCCTGAACTTATAGATGAAGCCTGGCCGCAGATTGCAGGCTGCGATATGGTAATGCTGCAGCACGAAATTCCTGCCGCAGCCATTGCCCACACCTTAAAAAAATGTGCGGAAGCCGGAGTAAAAGCATTGCTGAACCCTGCGCCTGTTCTTGAAGGCGCACAGGACTGGGCCAAAGACGCCGCCTTTATAACACCTAACGAACATGAAGCGCAGGCTCTTTTCCCCGGCAAAAGCACAGAAGAAATACTTTTGGAAAACGAAGGCCGCCTTTTAATGACGCTTGGCAGCAAAGGCGTTGCCTATGCCGAAAACGGCGCAATTAATACCGTGCCTGCCTTTAAAGTGCAGGCGGTTGATACTACCGGCGCAGGCGACACTTTCAACAGTGCTTTCGCCGTTGCACGCGCTTCCGGCAAAACCATGTCCGAAAGCATTACTTTTGCCAATGCGGCAGCCGCCTTATCCGTACAAAAAATCGGCGCACAGGGCGGAATGCCTTATTTAGATGAAGTGGAAGGGATGTTGTCCGAATGCAGAAAATAGGAATTTTAAACAGCGAAATTGCCAAAGTACTGGCAGATATGGGGCACACCGATACTATCGTTATCGGCGACTGCGGGCTGCCTGTACCGGACGGCGTAAAAAAGATTGACCTTGCCTTGAAACTCGGCACGCCGCGTTTTTTGGAAGTTGTTGAAGAACTTGCCAAATATATGGAAATTGAAAAAATCCATGTTGCTGCCGAAATGCAGAGCAAAAACGAAGAATGCTGGCAGCAGATGCACAAACTGTTTGACGGCAAAGAATGGATTGTTACCGACCACGAACATTTTAAGCAGGCCACCAAAACCGCTAAAGCAGTTATACGTACCGGTGAAACAACACCGTTTGCCAATGTAATTTTACATTCCGGCGTTATATTCTGATTAAAGGAGTACTGTCAGCTATGGAAATTACCATGCAAGGTATTTCAAAGGCCTTCGGTTCCAACGAAGTTCTGCGCGGGGTTGATTTCACACTGCATTCCGGGGAAATCCACGCGCTGATGGGCGAAAACGGGGCCGGCAAGTCAACTTTGATGAATATCCTCACCGGCATACACAAAGCCGATGCGGGCAAAATTTTCGTTGACGGCCAGGAAGTACATTTTAAAAACGCACGTGATGCCGAAAACCACGGCATTGCCTTCATTCACCAGGAGCTTAACATCTGGCCCAACCTTTCAATACTTGAAAATCTGTTTTTAATGAAGCAGATTACCAACTCCTTCGGCATACTCGACACTAAAAAAATGCGTAAACTGGCCGAAGAAAAATGCGCGCAGATTGGCATTGAGCTGCCGCTTGACGCCGAAGCCGGCGAATGCAGCGTAGGCCAGCAGCAGATGACGGAAATTATCCGCAATTTAATGCTGGACGCCAAAGTTGTAATTATGGACGAACCTACCGCGGCGCTTACCGAACGTGAAACCGCCAAACTGTTTGAAGTTATGCACGCATTAAAGGACAAAGGCGTAGCCATTGTTTATATTTCACACCGTATGGAAGAAGTATTTACCCACTGCGACACCATTACCGTTATGCGCGACGGTCACTCCATAAGCTGCCGCCCGACACGCAGCACCACCATGGAAGCCGTAGTACAGGATATGGTTGGCCGTGCAATTACGGAATATTATCCCGGACGCACCACCGAACCCGGCGAAGTGGTTCTGGAAGTTAAAAACCTGTGCCAGCCGGGCGTGTTCGACCACGTTTCCTTTAATTTGCGCAAAGGCGAAATTTTGGGCGTTGCCGGGCTGATGGGCGCCGGACGCACGGAAATTATGCGCGCGCTGTTTGGCATTGATGACTGCCGTCAGGACGAAGTTTACCTGCACGGACAGAAAATAAACATCAAAAAACCGGAAGACGCCATTAAGGCAGGCATTGGTTTTATTACCGAAAACCGCAAAACCGAAGGCCTGATTCTTGACTTTTCCATTTTAAAAAATATTGCCCTGCCAAGCGTTGATACCTTCGCTTCAAAAAGCGTCATCAACGATAAAAAGGAATTTAATTTCTCCAACGAATTATCGCACAAGCTCGGCGTTAAAGCCAATTCCATCCAGCTTCCGGCCGGAGCGCTTTCCGGCGGCAACCAGCAGAAGGTTGTTATAGCAAAATGGATTGGCATGCACCCGTCCATTATCATTATGGACGAACCTACGCGCGGCATTGACGTAGGCGCAAAGCGCGATATTTACGATTTGATGAACGAACTTACAGCACAGGGTGTTGCCATTATCATGGTTTCTTCCGACCTGCCGGAAGTTATCGGCATGAGCGACCGCATCCTTGTTGTGCACGAAGGCAAAATTGCCGGGGAAATACTGCATGACCAAGCAACCCAGGAAAATATCATCACCCTTGCAACAGGAGGAATATAACAGATGAACGTTTCTGCCTTAGTTAGAAAAATGGGCCCGTTAATCGGGTTAATTGTACTTTTTGTTGTTATATCTGCTTTAAACAGCAGCTTTATCGACCCGTCCAACTTAAAAAACCTGCTGCGCCAGGTTTCCATTAACGCACTGATTTCCTTCGGTATGACCTTTGTCATCCTTACAGGCGGCATCGACCTTTCCGTCGGCAGTACGCTGGCTCTTTCCAGTGCAATTATGGCAAGTTTAATTAAAGGCGGCATGGACCCGATTATGGGCATTGTAGTTGCTGCCATTATCGGCCTTATCCTCGGCACTATTAACGGCGTTGTAATTTCTTACGGCAAGGTTGCTCCTTTTATTGCCACTCTGGCAACCATGACTATTTTCCGCGGCCTGACTTTGGTTTACACCGACGGCAACCCTATCAGCAGCTTAACCGATAACCAGCTGTTCCATATGTTCGGCCAGGGCTATTTTGCAGGCATTCCTGTACCGGCAGTTGTTATGCTTTTAATGTTCGCCCTCTGCTGGTTTATTCTTAACAAAACACCGCTGGGCCGCAAAACCTACGCTGTAGGCGGCAACGAAAAGGTTTCCTTTATTGCCGGCATTAAAATTGAACGCATTAAAATTTTTGCTTATGCAATTACCGGCCTGTTCTGCGCACTGGCAGGCGCTATTTTAACCTCGCGCCTTAACTCCGCACAGCCTACCGCAGGCACCGGTTATGAACTTGACGCCATTGCGGCAGTAGTTCTCGGCGGCACAAGCCTTTCCGGCGGCAAAGGCCGTATCGTGGGCACGCTTATCGGCGTACTTATTATCGGTACACTTAACAACGGCCTTAATATTCTTAACGTATCCAGCTTTTACCAGCAAGTTGTCAAAGGTATAGTTATCTTACTTGCAGTTCTTATGGACCGCAAAAAATCGTAGGAGGTTATGTTTTAAATGAAAAAAACTTTATTAGCTGTTATGGCAGTACTTATGATGTCGGTAATGCTTATTGCTGGCTGCAGCTCCGGAGAAGAAGCTGCCCCGGCTGCCGATAAAAAAAGCGGCACTACCACTATCGGTTTTTCCATCTCTACTTTAAACAACCCGTTCTTTGTTTCCGTTAAAGACGGTGTTGAAGCAAAAGCCAAAGAGCTTGGCGTTAACGTAAAAATTGTTGATGCCCAGAACGACCCGGCAAAACAGGCTAACGATGTTGCAGACCTGCTCCAGCAGGGCGTAAGCGTACTTTTGGTAAACCCGGTTGACTCTGCTGCCATTTCCACTTCCGTTGAAGCTGCCAATAAAGCAAAGATTCCTGTAATTGCTCTGGACCGCAGCGCCGACAAAGGCACCATTGCTTCCCTTGTTGCTTCCGATAACGTAAAAGGCGGCGAAATGGCTGCTGAATACATTATTAAAAAACTTGGCGAAGGCGTAAAAGTTGCTGAACTCGAAGGCATCCCCGGTGCTTCCGCAACCCGTGAACGCGGCGAAGGCTTCCATAAAGTTGCCGACCAGAAATTAAGCGTTGTAGCTAAACAGTCTGCTGATTTTGACCGTACCAAAGGCCTGACCGTTTCCGAAAACATGCTGCAGGCTAATCCCGACATTCAGGCAATTTTTGCCCAGAATGACGAAATGGCTCTCGGTGCTATCGAAGCCTCCAAGAGCGCAGGCAAACAAATCTTTATCGTTGGTTTTGACGGTACTGACGACGGCCTGAAAGCTGTTGAAGCAGGCACCATGGCCGCTACCATTGCCCAGCAGCCGGAACTGATGGGCCAGCAGGGTCTTGAAGCTGCCGTTAAACTGGCTAAAGGCGAAAAAATTGATGCCAAAATTTCCGTTCCTCTTAAACTTGTAGAGAAAAAATAATTTAACTTTCCTTTGACAAATTGCGTACAAAAAAATCCCGCTCAGTGAGCGGGATTTTTTATTTAATTTACTTTTAAAACATAATGTCGCCGGGTTCATAATCAACCGTAGTTTTTACAAAAGCAATTTCGTTGCAGTACGGATACTGCGGGCAATAAACACATTCTTTCCATACTTTCTGCGGCAATTTCTCTTTGGCGGTTTCAATGTAATCGCACTTGGCAAAAAAGCCGGGCTGGTAAGTAAGCGTAAAAAACATTTTTACGCCGCGCTCTATGCCCTCTTTTTCCAGCAAATGCACAATGTTGCGCCCTATGCCGCTTGCCTTGCGTTCCGGGTCAACGGCAAGCGAACGTATTTCCGCAAGCCTGTCCCACACAAAATGCAATGCGCCGCAGCCAATCAGGCGGTTATTTTCAATCGCCACAATATAATCGCGCAGGTTTTCGTAAATTGCGTTGCGTGCGCGCGGCAGCATCAAACCTTCATGCGCATAATCATTCAGAAGTTTATGAATATTTTCTACATCATCAAACGTAGCACGACGATACGTAATCATGCACCATGCCCCCTCAAATAACTGTTAAGCCATATCCTAACACTCATTTAATAAAAATGCAATATCTGAGCGCGCATTTTACAAAAATTTTTCCGTCCCCTAAAGAGGCCAATTGTTTTAAGAAATGATGATTGGGTTCGTTAATTTTAACGGCGTCCGTCCCTGTATCAGGGTAAAAAACTTATTTTTACGCCGCCCATGCCCAGCGCTGTTTTAACGCCTATACCGGCATATTCGGCGTATGCGGCTAAAAGCGCCGCAATCCTGTTCTGGCTTTGCGTACCGCGGAAAAGCAGCTTGTAACGACCTTTAAACGCGTCTATCGGCGCGCCGCCGACAGAATACTGCTGCAAAGATAAATTATAGCCGGTAACCTTCACCGCCTGCGCCAAATGTTCTTCAAGATTATTTTCTTCAAGCACAAGCCCGCCGCAAAAAGCGTTCCAGCGTTTTAAAAGGCTGCGGAAAATATAAGTATTATCCGGGTAAATTTTATAACTGCCAAATGCCTTAAACGATGCGGAAGTTATAAAATTAAATTCTGCCTGGCGCGGAGGCTGCGGCATGGTAAAAAACTGCTCTGCCATGTCTTTATAGCTTGTTTGCTTTACCGGCTGCGGTTTACTTAATTGTACCACATATTCTTTTTGCTTTAAATATAAATTTTGCGGCAGCCTGCCTGACGCATATAAAATTTCTTCCGCAGCTTCTTTGTTAAGCGCCGCAAGCTGCCATACTGCGCTGCTGCGTGCCTTATCGTAATACACAAACTGGCTGAACGGGCGCAGCGCAGAACGGTGCATGGCTTCCGCAAAATCCGTATGGGCATACTGCATCAGCGCGCCGTGAAGCACGCTGCCAAACGATTGATGCAGGCGCTGCCCTTCCGGCAGCTGCAATAAAACTTCCCAAATTTGCAGCATAATTATTCCTCCGTAACTGCGCAGACACCCATTAAAGTTATGCCCTTATGCGTTTTTGCCGTTTGCAGGCCGCGCGGTGCAGCAAACTTATCAAGCCGCAGGTGCGCGTGCTTATAAAAATTATTATGCAAAATTACCGCTGCCGCATCTGTAAACGATTTTTGATCCGGCGCAAGTGCCAGCAGCAGGCTTTTGCTTAAAAAGCCGCTGCCGCTGCCCAAAAATAAATTGGCGTTTTCTGCCCGGGCAAATTCCTGTTTTAGTGCCTGCCCAAAAATAATTTTTTCACGCTGCAGCACAAAATCGGTAAAATCACGCTGGCGTTTAACAAGTTCTGCCGCCGAGGTAATACCGATACCGCCAAACACCGCTTTATCAAGCGTTATGCTGAAATGCTGATGCGCGCCCGGCGGCAGGCATTCACGGAATAAGGTAAGGTTTTTGGTTTTTACCTGCCCTGTTTTAACAATATATACAGCCTCGCGCTTCTGCACAATTACAGGTATTGTTTTGCCGCTGCTGTATGAATCGCTTACCGACAAGCCTTTCATAATGCTGCAGTTCATGCTGGCCTGCGGCATTAATTCTGCACTGTACTCGTTTTTGGGTATTTTTAAACGGTGCAGCAGCACAATTTCCAACTTCTGCTCAAGCCTGGCAAAGGCAGAATTTTTATCACGCAACCGGGTGTCATTAATAATACGGCTGACTTCGTCCCAGGCAGCATTACGCAGCTTGTCTTCCTGCAGCAGCAGGCTGAACAGCAGCCCTGTACGCAGCGCGCCCTTAATGCTGCTGCCCGGTATATACGGCTGGCCTTCAACGCTGTGCACGGTGCGCACAATTTCCGTAAGGCGCATTTTATTGGCAGCCAGTATTTCCGGCGCTACTTCAACATTGGCATAATCTGTTACAGCGTCGCCCAAATCTTCTATTTTAAAGCCTTTTTCCTGAACCCATTCGCACAAAGTTCCGGCGCGCAGCCTGGTTTTTATCAGTTCTTCAAACTCTGCCAGCAAATTATGTTTATACAAAAATTTTACCCACAGGCGTTCATTCAAAAAATATACCCACCTGCTGCCGGCATCGTATAAATACTGATAGCTGTATACCGTTCCCACTTCGTCGGTTATATGCACCGGCCCCAGGCAGGTTACAGACATTTTTTTATATTCAAAATTACTGATACTCATACAGGCAACCCCATATATACGGCCTTGCCATAGCGGTACACGGCGTGCTGCGCCCCCAAAGCCGTAAATTCAAGCAGGCGCCCTTCCACCCTTTCGGGGAAGCACGAACCCGCCTTTAACATGTATACGCTGCTGCGTTTTTCAAAATTCTGCGAGTTTTGGTTATAAACAAAACCACTGCGTTTTAATAAACTGAACGCACCTTTTTTTACGGTGGCAATTTGTTCCTGCACCGGGCACAATACGGAAAGCGACATTTGCAGGCTGCTTGTTTTGTTTTCGAGCAAAACCTTAAGCATTCCGGCATCACCGCCGCAGTCTTCGCTTAAAAGCTGCGGAGCGCCTTTTAACACAAACTTGCCAAAACCGCTGCTGCGCCTGCCGCCAATGCCGCCCAGCCCAAGCAGTTCCACCGCTTTAACAAGCCCTTCAAGCAAAGTTCTGTCATCCAACCCAACTATGCAGTATAACCCGGCACCTTCCGCAAAAGTATAATTACTAACATAATATGCCCGCCCGCCGTTTCTGAAATCAAGCCTGCGCTGTACACCGCTCCAGCCAAAATCGTGCTTTTCCTGCTCTTTAGCCGTGCTTTCATACGGGTGCAGGTAATCATAAATGCCGCTTACGCGGATATAAGCCATATTTTCGTGGTCGCGCAATGCTTCATACTGCAAACACAGCTCTTTAAAAGACAGCTGCAAATCAAGCGGATTTAATTTTTCCTTACAGTTATACGGCACCGGCACATACAGTTCTTCTTCCGCGCCGCTATAATAAGGCAGAAAATCGCTAAAAAGCAGCCCGCCCTTTTGCACGGCTTCAATAAACCGGCTGCAAAGCTCTCCGTCAAGCGCTGCCGTTTCCGTTACAAGCGCGCTGAAAAAAGTATCGGCGCAGCAGTTAAAAGACTGCAAATTGCCGCTTTTTTTATTTTCGGCAGTGCCAAAATGCACCGGAGTTAAAAACTTAAACTGCAAAATATAATACTTCATTTTAAGCAGCTTCCTTCAAGAGCAGTTTTAAGCCTTCCGGCATACTCCTCAAGATTTTTGTTTAAACCGGCGTACCGCACCGAAAAATTACTGAAAGCCACCCTGCCGTAACCGCGCGAACCATGGCCGCCAAGGTAGTCCATCTGCAGCATCATAAGCGCTGCCGATAAGGTTGCGAAATCTTCTTCGATTTCTTTTTCGTTTTCGATGTTGTACACAAGTTTAAACGCAAAATCGGTACCTGCCGGCACCCTTTCAATCTGGCGCGGTATTGCCGTTGCCGTAAGCCTTGTAATGGAGTTTTCAAATTTTACTTCGCCCATGTAGGTATCGGTATCCATACGGCTTATTTTTTCAATGCTTTCCGGCGTTACAAATACATCATAAAATTGCAGGCGTGCGCCTATAACACCGTTTTTGGAAGTAGAACCGAACAAACGGCAGATAATTTCGTCGTCATCTTCAATTTTATTTAAAACATAACCCGGCGAACGCATTTTAGCCAGCAAAGTGCGCAGCTTGCCTTTAAGCGAACTGCCCGGAATAATGGGAACTTTGGTAAAATGGTCGCGCACAAAGGGGCTTTCTACCGCGCCGATAGGAGTAAAATCGCTGGAGGTGCCAATATGCAGCCCCGTTACCAGAGTAATAACAGCCTCTATTAAAAACTTTCCTTTTAAAACCGCCTGCTTCATTATTTATCCTTGCCTCCGTAAAATTTATGAAATGCCCCCAGCGCCTGTACGTATTTGGCAAAAGTGTCAAACCTTTCCGTACTGTCGCCAATGCTGTCAATCATTTCTATCAGCCCGGATTTTTCTACAAACGTGCCAACAATATTTTTTTCGCGCCCGGCCAAATACATTAATTTAACCTTTAAAAATTTTACCTCCGCAACCAGCTCCGGCGGCAGCCTGTCCGGCTCCTGCCCGCGCATTTTATAAACCTCCACGCGGTCGCGCACAAGGTTGACCGAAGTTAAAAACTTACGGATATGGCCGGTTTTTAACAGCAGTATATTATTATTAAATTTGTCTTTAACCATAATGCCTTTAATGGCATTTTCGGCCCTGGCTATAATATCCATTAAAAGTCCTCCTTAGGCGCATTGGGCAAACTGTAAATTAAAAGTTCCAGCGCCGTTAAAAGCTGCCTGCGCCCTTCCGTATCAAGCGCCCAGGCATACAGCCTGCTGCGCAGATTATTATATATTTCCGCCTGTGCGGCATTTTCCGATTTCGGTTCAAGCAGAGCAACCGCATAAGCAAACTGAGCCAGATTAAACCTGTCTGCCGCTGCGGCAAGCACACCGTGCAGCTTATACAAAGTGTTCCTGTCGGCCTTTATTTTGCCGGGTACTGCGGCAATGCCGAAACTTAAATTGTTTGTTAAAAAGTTAAGTTTTTCACTGCAAACCTGTTTTTCAAAAACGTTCCAGTCATAAACGTGGGCCAGCCCGCCTTCCGGGCCGCTTACATAATCCGCATTCTGCCCAAACAAAGCAATTTTGCCGGTACCCGGAACATTTTTAGCGGTTTTTTTCAGCAGCTGCGCCTGAATAAACATCTGGCTTACGGGGAAATCGGGCGTAAACATGCCTATGCCCGCCGAAAATGCCAGTTTGCCGTTGGTATAGCTTTCAAACGCGCGGTGAATATCAACCGCCACTTCCACAACGTCATCCCATGCGCCAAGCAGAAAAATATTATCGCCGCCGCTGTAAATTACGTGTATATTGCGCCAAAGCTGCTTGGGCTTGCTAAAAAGCCTGAACACCGGCGTTACTTTGCCGGAAGCGTTCTGCATATCGCCTTTAAAAATTTTATTTAAAATTACTTTAAAAAAGAATGACAGCCTGCCGGAAAACGCCGCCTGCCTCGATAATGTAAGATACCTCAGCGGGTCGGGCAAATCGTTGCGGTAAAAACCTGCTTTTAATGCTATGCCGATAGCATCGACGTCCGCCATTAAAACGCCCAGGCGCTTAACACCGGTGTAGGTTTCGCCCATGCTTTTAGCCGCCAGCATCTTCATATCGGGCAGCCTGCCGCTTTTGGCGTCGCGCACGCAGTAATCGCAGCGGCGGATGCGAAAATACGGGCAGTTATCGGAAGCTCCGCCTTTAATACTGTAAAGATAAGCCAGTTTATTATGCTGCTTAAATTTTTCCAAATCTTTGACAGCTATTATTTTTAAATACAGCACCCTTTTATAGCCCGGCACCGCAATACATCCGCTGATGCGGTTTGAACATACTGCCAGCACCTTGTCATCCATAAAAGAGGCTTTGCCGAGTTCAAGCAGCGCACGGCAGTTGCTGCACAGGCCGTCTTTGCGCCCTTCATCGGCAGCAGCAACGTTTCTGTGGCATACGCAGCATTCCGATGCCGCTTCATTATGGTTAAAGCTGCTTTCCGGGTCAAACAGCCCTGCAAGAACCGTTTCCGAATAGCGGTTCTTTTTATTGTTTTCAACCTGCAAATCGGCATGCGCCATAACATCGCTGCCAAGCTGCCTGCCCACCAGCTCTACCGGCGTAAATTCCGCCGCGCCGACAGATACATAAAGCTGAGTGCCAAAGTTTTGCAGCAGCCACCCGTTAATGTACTCCGCAAAAGTTTTTACACCCTCTCTAAACTGCGGCGTATTAGGCGCCAGCAAATATAAACGCCCGCCGCCGGTATAAATAATGTTTGCACGTGAAAGTTTTAAATAATTTACAAGTTCGTCTGCTATAAGCTGCGAAAAATATTCCAGATACAGCGAGCGCCCGCGCATGGTAGCAAGCGGCGACTGCTCTGCCGGAGTTGTTAAAAAGCCGTAAATGCCGGCAATATCGGCAGAAACAATTAAAAACAGCGGCTCGTTTTGTATTTGGGCAATTTTTTGCTTTTCACAAAGCGAAGCATACGAAGTAATTCCGTTAGCTTCAAAATAATGGGCTATACTTACCGCAAGCGCCGCCGTTATTTTTACATGCTCAAACATCGAAATATCGCGCGGCAAATCCTCGCGCACCGTAAGCGGCACATAATACAGGGCGTCTTCAAGCACCTGCAAAAGCTCATAGGGGTACATCTGCGCCAAAGGCTTTTGCTTTAATTTATTTTCAATTATTTTTAAAAGTTTTAAATAATCTTCCGGGCTTGCTTTAATGTTATCACGCACTGCGTAATTAATTTCTTTGCCGGTATTTATCTCTTTAGGCAAAAAATAGCGTTTATAAGTATCGTGGTCCGAAAAATAATTAAATACCGATTCCAGACACAGCGAAGCGTCAAACTTATCATCCTGGCGGCGTTCGGTCTTTTCAGCTCCGAATGCAATCGTATCGGCAAAATAAACTAAATATGCCAAATCATCGTCTTTAAGTTTTACTGCTTCAAAATCGCGCCTGCGGTGATAGTTTATGCAGCGCAGAAGCTGCTGCATGGCTTCATCTTCTTCGGGCAATAAACGCGCCAGCCACCGGGCACCATATTCGGGATATGTTTCCGGCTCATTTGTAAGCCCCGCACGATAGCATAATTTGCCAATATCGTGCAGCAAAGCAGCTTTTGCAAGTAAAGTATAATCCACCATAACAGACTCCATAAAACACACTAAAATATATAATAATTAATTCGACAAAAATATAAGAAATCCTTTATATTTTAAATATCTGATATTAAAGTAGTAAAAAAATAAATAAAAAACGGCAAAATTTTAGTACTAACATTATAAAAAAGCATACAGTAAAATCAATGTATATTTTATCTCATTCAAAAAAGCGCCTATGTAAAAACATAAGCGCCACAGAAATCAATAAATATGTTATTGGCTGAATGGTTACAATTTTGACAATTCTGAATTCATCCTTTATACTTTGAATTAAGAAGAAGCTGCCCGGAATACAGTTTTGATCTTTATTAGATACCTCTCCAAGCGTCCGGGAGTTCTTCTTATTTTTTATTCAATTGCAATCACACCGTGCTTGTATCGAAACACTTATTAATGTTTTTATAACTATCTTTTCAAAAAAGTCTTCCTCACTCTACCTTTTTAAACCTGCTTTTAGGCTGGCGGCAGATGGGGCAGGTAAAGTCGTCCGGCTCTTTGGTTAAATCGCCTTCGTACACGTAGCCGCAAATGGTACATACCCATTTTTCTCCTGAGGTTTCCACAGTTTCTTCCTGATAGGTAGGCGCGTTTTTAGGTGCTTTGCCTTTAATTACATCATGGTAATATTTATAGGTCATAGGTGTATAATCGCCCAGCACTTCGGCATCAACAACGCGTGCCAAAATTACAAAATGGGTTTCCATTTCATATTTGCCAAGCACTTCGGCAGTAATGTAACCGCTGGTTTTATCCGTTATAACAGGCAGGCCGTTTTTCATTTCCCAGCTAAAGCCGCAAGCCTCAAATTTATCTGTATCACAGCCGGAGCAGAAGCCTAATCTTGCAATAACATTTTGCGGTGTTGCTTCCGAAAGGATTGTTAAGGCAAATTTTCCGGATTTTTCGAGCGCGGTAAAGGTATAGTTATTTTTATTAACGCTGATAGCAATGGTCGGGTTATCGCTTGTTACCTGCACTGCGGTGTTTATAATGCAGCCTGTTGGCCTTTCGCCGTCCATTACCGTAAGCGCATACATGCCATACGAAATTTTCCACAAAACTGATTTATCCATTTCACTGCCTCCGTTTCTTGTTAAAAAGTTTTATGCTTTGCACTTTTTGTTAACAACACAATTATTACTGCTATAATTATTATAACTTTTACATATCGTAATAAGCAATAAATATTTAAAAATCTGCAAAAAAATAACCCGGCTTGCAGCCGGGCTGTTTTATATTGCCGTTATGCCTGTCCAAGCACAACCATGTCTTTGCCGAGCATTGGCAGTTTGTTGCCAAAAGCATCGTACTTATATAAATCAAGGCGTTCTATATCGGCTTTTTCGGCAGGCAGGTTTAAATTATACTGCTGGTTTAATGTGTTTATTAAATCAACCGCTTTCATGCTGCCGTTTGGCGTTATGCGGCAGCTGAAAGTAAGCACCAGTTCTCCGCCGCTGTTTTGAGCCGTAATATGCGGTATAAAAAACTTAACGTCAATTTCTTTTACTTTTGTTTTGGCTTTAGGCGCCGCTTTGGCATAAATTATGCTTTCAGCTTCGTTAAACGCCGCCACAGCTTCGTCAACCGGCTTGTCATACGGCAGGGTTACGCGGTAATCTGCGCCGCCTGCTTCCGCCATAAGCGCGGGAGCATTGGTTGCCGTTACATCTGCCGCCAAAATGCGGATTCCGCGCGGCAGTGCTTTTTGCATTTTTTCTGCCGCTTCTTCTGCCGTCATGGGTTCGGCCAGTTCAATTTCGCAAAATTCGGCATAACTAACCACGCCAACGCCCAGTGCCGATGCCAGCGAGAATTTTAAATGCGGGTTAAAGCCTTCGCTGTAAGCGGCAGGCAGTTTTGCCCTGCGGATAGCGCGTTCGATAGTACGCACGTATTCAAGATGGGATATAAACCTTATGCTTTTATCTTTGGTTATTTTTAATCTCAGTTTCATTTTATTAACCTTCCACTTTAACTTGTACGCCAAGTTTTTGGCAAACACCGCAGCCGGTGCAGCTGCCGCGGCGGCAGTCGTGCGTCAGTTCGCCGCGCTGTGCTTTTTTATATTCATTGCGCAAAAAGGCGCGCGATACCGCAGGCTGAATATGTTCCCACGGAAATACTTCGTTTTCGCCGCGCTCGCGGGCAATGTAAAATTCTTTCTCAAGCCCGCAGTCCTGCAAGGCCTGCAGCCAGCGTTCATAATCAAACTGTTCGCTCCAGCCGTCAAATTTGGCTCCGCGCTGCCATGCAAGATATAACGCCTTGCCAAGGCGTCTGTCGCCGCGCGCAAAAACGGCTTCCATAATGCTGGTTTCCGGGTCGTGATACTGGAAAGTAATATTTTTTACCTTTAAGGCGTCTTTTAACAAATACTGTTTGCGGCGCAGTTCGTCCATGCTGTTCTGCGCGCTCCACTGAAACGGCGTATACGGTTTTGGCACGAAGCTGCTGGCGCTTACGGTAACTTTGCAGCCGCCCTTGCCTGTAATTTCGCGGTATTTATACTGCACCTTCTTCGCCAAGTCGGCAATAGCAAGTACGTCCTCATCGGTTTCACCGGGCAGGCCAATCATAAAATACAGTTTTACGCTACTCCAGCCCGATTTAAATGCTGCGCTGACGGCGTTCATTAAATCTTCTTCGGTTACGCCTTTATTAATAACGTCGCGCATACGCTGGCTGCCTGCTTCCGGCGCAAAGGTAAGTCCGCTTTTACGCACTGCCTGCACCTCTTTGGCCAGGTCTACCGAGAAGCTGTCGATACGCAGCGACGGCAGCGAAACACTTACGCGTTCGTCTTTAAATTCGGCAATCATGTCGTGAATCATCGGCGCAAGGCAGGTATAATCGGCCGTGCTTAATGATACCAGCGAAATTTCGTTATAACCGGTGTTATCTACCAGCTTACGCGCCAAAGCCTTTAAAACTTCCGGATGGCGTTCACGCACGGGGCGGTATACCATACCGGCATGGCAAAAACGGCAGCCGCGTGTACAGCCGCGGAATACTTCAAGCATAATGCGGTCATGTACAATTTCGCCGAAAGGAACTACCGGCGCTGTCGGGAAATCAACGTCGTTCAAATCTTTTATAACGCGTTTTTCAATAACGGCAGGTGCACCTTCATAAATAGGCACCACTGCTTTTACGGTGTTATCTTCGTTGTATTCGGTTTTATAAAAACCTGGTACATAAATGCCTTTAATCTTTACAGCGCGCTCTAAAAAGCCTCTGCGCCCGCCTGAACGGCCTTGTTTCTTCCACTCGCGGTAAGCGTTTAAAAGTTCAACCAAAACTTCTTCACCTTCGCCGATAACGGCCATGTCAAACACATCCGCCAAAGGCTCCGGGTTATATACGCACGGCCCGCCAACAACAACAAACGGGTCGGCTTCGCCGCGTTCTGCCGCTAAAACAGGCACCTGCCCCAAATCGAGCATGTTTAAAATATTGCTGTACGAAAGTTCATACTGCAGGGTAAAACCAACAAAGTCAAAATCCTTCAGCACTTTATTGGTTTCAAGGCTGCGCAAAGGTATGCCGTGTTCGCGCATTTTTGCTTCCATATCGGTCCACGGCGCGCATACGCGTTCTGCCGCCAGCCCGCGTTCTTTATTTACAATATGGTACAAAATTTTAAAGCCCAAATAGCTCATGCCAATTTCATACACATCCGGAAACGCCAAGGCAATGTTTACTTCGGTTTCTTCCGGAGTTTTTACAATGCTGCCGAACTCATCGCCGGTATAGCGTGCCGGTTTGGCAACACTGCTTAAAATATCTATCGTCAGTTCTTTGTTCACGTTCTTCCTCCTCAAAATTGCAGCTGCTGCTTGCGCAGGCGTATGTTAAGCAAAAGCCCCACCAAAAACATATTGGTGGTAAGCGAGCTTACGCCGTAGCTTAAAAACGGCAGCGGTATGCCGGTTACAGGCATTATGCCGGCCGTCATGCCAATGTTTACAAACATATGGAAAGTAAACATAAAAGTTATGCCCACTGCCAGCAATGTTCCGAAGTCATCTTCGGCATTAAGGGCAATGGTAAGCCCGCGCCAGATAATAATGCCGTATAAAAATAATATTACGCACACGCCGATAAACCCGAATTCTTCACCGGCAACGGCAAATACAAAGTCCGTATGGTTTTCCGGCAAAAAGTTCAGCTGGCTCTGCGTTCCCGAAAACCAGCCTTTGCCGGTTAACAGCCCGCTGCCAATGGCGATTTTGGATTGTATTACATGGTAGCCTGCACCGAAGGGGTCAAGCTCCGGGTCTAAAAACACGCGTATACGGTTTTTCTGGTATTCCTTTAAAATCATCCAGAAGGCAGGCAAAAGCACCACGAAGGCGCCGCTTAACATTGCCAGCCAGCGCATTTTAAACCCGCTTATAATTAGCATGCCCAGTGTTATAACGGCAAAAACCAGCGAAGTCCCTAAATCCGGCTGGCGCATTACCAGCACAAACGGCACAAACACATAGGCAACGGCAGGCAGATAATCGGTAAAATCAGTATAAAGCTCTGCCCTTTTTGCCAAAAACGCCGCCAGGCAGATAATAATTATCGCCTTGGCAAATTCCGAAGGCTGTATTGTAACCGGCCCTATCTGAATCCACCTTTGTGCGCCCAACGCCGAATGCCCCACAAACATTACCGCCAAAAGCAGCACCAGGTTAAAAATATACAAAGGCTTTGCTATCTGCTGCAAAAGACGGTAATCAAAGCGCAGGCAAAAAATCACCAGCAGCACGTTAATGCCAAAAAATATGCCCTGGCGTTCTACAAACCACGCTTCTCCACTGGCAACGGCATACGAATGCGTAGCGCTGGCAATCAGCATCAGCCCGATGCCAACGAGCGCGCACACAGCGCCTACCAGCCACCAGTCTATGTTACGCAAATATCTCTGCATTTACTGCCTCCGTCATTTAGCGGCAGGGTTACCGGTTATAAAACCCTCCTGCCTGAACCATTCTTCAAAAACTTTATATACAATAGGGCCTGCGGCCGAAGTACCGAAACCGCCCTGCTCTACAATACAGGCTACAACAAGTTCCGGGTTTTCTGCCGGTCCGTAGGCAACAAAAAGGCCGTGGTCGCGCCCGTGCGGGTTTTCTGCCGTGCCTGTTTTAGCTGCAATTTGCTTTGGCAGGCTGGCAAAATACGATGCCGTACCGCCTTCTTCAGCTACGCCTTCCAATGCGTTCTGGATAAGCCTCAGCGTATGCATGGATATGCCGATATTTCTTGCCGGAGCATGTTCTGCCATCTGGTATACGCTGCCGTCATTATTCAGCAGGCTTTCTACCAGATACGGCGGATGGTAAACGCCGTCTGCCGCCACACAGCTCATCAGCATAGCCAGCTGTATCGGCGTTGCCAAATCTATGCCCTGCCCGATAGAAGCATTAAAGGTATCGCCAAGCATCCAGCTTTCGCCGGGGAAAATTTTCTTTTTGTTTTCCGGCGTCGGCAAAAGCCCGGAAAGTTCTCCTTCAAGCTCTATGCCTGTCGGCGAACCGAGTCCGAACTTTTTGGCAAATTCCACAATATTGTTTATGCCAAGGCGGTTGCCCATTTCATAAAAGTAAACGTTATCCGATTTACGCAGAGCTTCATGAAAGTCAATCCACCCCAGTGCCTCGCCGCCGGCGTTGCCCATCGGTACAAGCCAGTGCTTGCCGCTGTCAAAAATCTTTTCTTCAGGCGTTACCTTGCCAAGCTCCAGCGCCGCAGAGCCGGTAACAATTTTAAACGGCGAACCCGGCGGGTATTCACCGCCGATAACTTTATTGCCCATAGGATAGTTAGGGTCATTATTAATGATATTCCAGTCTTTTTCACTGATGCCATGCACAAAAAGGTTCGGGTCGAAAGCAGGGCGGCTTACCATGGCACGCACAGCGCCTGTTTTAGGGTCGATAGCAATAATTGCCGCAGCCCTTGCCCCCGGCGCCACCCCGGAAGAACGCAGATAAGCCAGATGCTCATCCACGGCTTTTTCCATGCACAGCTGCAAATCTTTATCTATTGTAAGTTTAAGGCTCTTGCCGGGCACAGGGTCTATCTGCCCAAGCTGCTTAACTACATTGCCTCCAACATCAACTTCTTCGTCATAACTGCCGTCCTGGCCGCGCACATAACGGTCGTAAGTTTTTTCCAGCCCAAACTTGCCAACCACGCTGCCTACCGGCATATTTTTGTAAGAGCCTTCGGTAATATCGTAATTGCTTACTTCGCCAACATAGCCAATGGCATGTACCGCAAGCTCTTTATATAAATAGTTGCGCACCGGCTGAATTTCAATCATTACGCCCGGCAGCTCGTTCTTTTTTTCTTCCAGTTTAGTAAGCATTTCCGGAGTAATATTTGTTTTTAAACGCGTCGGTTCATAACTGTCGCTGTTGGCTTCTATTTTCTTCTGCATTTCTGCCACAGGCATTTCAATTATTTCAGAAAGCAGGTTCAGAATTTCCGCATCATAAGGGCTGTTCTGCCTGCGCAGGGCAACTACATACCCGGGCAGGTTATTAACCAGTTCTTCGCCGTCACGGTCATAAAAAATTCCGCGCGGAGCCACAACCTTTGTTCTGCGCAAACGGTTGCCGTCAGCCTGGTCGCCGTAAAAATCGCCGCGCCACAGCTGCATATACGCCATACGCCCCAGCAATACCAGCAATATGCAGATAGCGGCAACAAGCATCGCCTGTAATCTGTTAGCATACCTTTTGTTCAGCATTGCCTAAACTCCTTTAAAACAAACCTACTCATCTTTATGCCAATGGCTGATAAAATAACATAATTTATAAACGGGAACTACAAATAAAATATTTCCCAGGCAATATGCAAGCGACTGCTGCAAATACCCGCCCACAAAGGTTAAATCTGCCGCAGGCGTTAAAAACAGCGCCACAAAGAAAAACAGCATGCGTATGCCTGCTGTTATTACCAATGCTGCCACAATATGGTAAGCAAAATGTTCTTTAAACACCTGCCCTTTAATAAACCCGGCAACAAAGCCTACCATACAGCGCGTTATTGTATGAAAGCCAAACACCGCTCCGCTCAGAAAATCATACATTAACCCGGCTGCGGCACCTGTAAGTGCCCCTGTTTGCGGGCCGTACAGCATTGCCATTGCGTAAACAAACAGCAACACCAGGTCAAATTTCAGCCATGCAGGCTGCGGCACTGTTACCTGAATGCCAAAAAATATCAAATAAACAACAAAGAACAGCAGTTTTCTCATTTTACATTACCGTCCTGCTGATGCCATACTACTACAAAAACTTCTTCCAGCCCTTCTCTTACTGCCGCAGGCTCAACGGTTGCGTTGCGCAAAAGGCCTGCCGCATCAAGGCTGCTTTCTTTTACCGTGCCTATTACAATACCGGCAGGATGGTTCTGGCTGTAACCGCTTGTTACTACAACGTCGCCGGGCAATACATCTGCCTCACGCTGCAAATGCTCCATTAAAAGCGGCACATTATTGCCGCCGCGGCCTGTAACAATACCTACCGCACGCGAATTGGCACGCAGAATGCGCGCACCTACATTACAGCGCGTGCTTGTAACCATGGTTACACGTGCTGACGAAGGATATGCTTCATCCACCAGCCCTACCAGACCGTTAACGGTTACTACCGCCATGTCCTGCTGCACGCCGTCATCCGTGCCTTTGTCAATATACAGGCTGTCGCTTAATTCGCCGGGCGTACGCCCCAAAACTTTAGACACTACAAGCCTCTGTTCCGGATGAGAATTTTTATAATTCAGCATTTCACGCAGGCGCTGGTTTTCCGCATAAATTTCTGCCATGGCAAGGTTGGCGTAACGCAGTTCGTTAATTTCGCTTTGTAAACTTTCGTTCTGCTGCTGCAAGGTTTTAACAGTCGTCATAGCCTCTCCGGTATCATCAACCCAGCCGCCAACGGCAGAACTTGCCGCCGCAAAAGGCGTAATAACGGCAGTTACCACCCTGTTTATTACAGGAAACCTCAGCGGGTCGTGCAGCGCCATGGCAAACAAAGCCACAAGCACCGCCGCTGCCAGCCCAAGGCTTAAATACTTCTTATCCACGCTTCATTCCTTCAGTTCGTACTATTGGAGGCCATAAAGCCTTTCTTGTAAACATCAACATTTTCTACTGCAAGGCCTGTACCCAAAGCAACGCAGCTCAGGGCGTCATCCGAAACATATACAGGCATGCCGGTATCCCTGCTCATAATGCGGTCAAGGTTGCGCAAAAGCGAAGAACCGCCCGTCATAACAACGCCTCTGTCCATAATATCTGCCGCAAGTTCCGGCGGAGTACGTTCCAGAGTGTTCCTTACAGCATCAAGAATATTGGTAACAGGTTCGTTAAGTGCTTCACAAACCTGATTGGAATTAATAGTAATATTTTTCGGCAGGCCGCTTACAAGGTCGCGTCCGCGAATATCCATTTCTTCCGGATTTTCCAGCGGCATAGCCGTGCCGATATTAATTTTTACTTCTTCAGCCGTACGCTCGCCAATAAGCAGGCTGAAAGTTTTGCGGATATAACGCACAATAGCGTCGTCCATAGCATCGCCGCCAGTGCGGATGGATTTACTTACAACAATGCCGCCAAGGGAAATAACGGCAACTTCGCAAGTACCGCCGCCGATATCGACAACCATGCTGCCGGTAGCTTCCTGCACGGGCAGCCCTGCACCGATAGCCGCAGCCATAGGTTCTTCAATCAGATATGCTTCGCGCGCACCGGCCTGCACCGTAGCGTCAATTACCGCACGTTTTTCAACTTCGGTAACGCCGGAAGGCACGCCTACAACAATACGCGGGCGCACAAGCGAATTTTTGCCGATTGCCTTTTTGATAAAAAATTTCAGCATCGACTGCGTAATGTCAAAATCTGCAATAACACCGTCTTTCATCGGACGGATAGCAATAATATGCCCCGGAGTACGGCCAATCATCTGCTTTGCCTCCGCGCCTATTGCCAGCACTTCGTTGTTGGCTTTGTCAACGGCAACTACCGAAGGCTCACGTATAATAATGCCCTTGCCTTTTACGTGCACCAGCGTATTGGCAGTGCCAAGGTCAATGCCCATATCATGCGAAAATTTATTAAAAAAACCAAACATTGCTTACACCTCATTCATCAAGATAACCATTTTCTCTAAAACTGAAATACCTGCCGTCGCCAATAATAATATGGTCTAAAAGCGGTATGCCCATCACAATACCTGTTTCCTTCAATGCAGAAGTCAAGCGCCTATCCTCACGGCTTGGCGCCGGGTCGCCGGAAGGATGGTTATGTGCTGCCAGAACGCACGCTGCCCTGTGCAGAACTGCCGGGGCAAATACCTCGCGCGGATGCACCACCGAAGCATTAAGCGAACCTTCGGAAACCTGCTGCATTTTTATCAGCTGGTTTTTACTGTCCAACAGCATTACCACAAATTTTTCATTTCCTTCATAACGCAGGCGCGGCATTAAAAAATTAACGCACGCCTCAGGCGAAGAAAACCTTATTTTCTTCTGCGGCTGTGCCCCGGCCACGCGCCTGCCTAACTCTACTGCGGCCAGTATCGTGGCGGCTTTTGCCGGGCCAAGCCCTTTTATTTTTGATAAATCAGCCACACTGCGCGCTTTGGCGATATTGCTGTAAAAACCGTCATCGTCAGTCAGTTCCCTTGCTATATCCAGAGCCGAACGCTGCGGCGTGCCTGTTCTGATTAAAATTGCCAATAATTCCGAATTACTCAATATATCCGGGCCATGTTCTATCAGCTTTTCTCTGGGCCTGTCATCCGCCGGTAAAAGCTTCATCTGCTGGCTCAAAAATTAATCACCCTTTCAAAACATCTTACAAGTAACAGTAAACGCCAACAGGCCCGTACTTATAAACATTCCAATTAATTATATCAAATTTTTCCGTATATGTGTATAGACAAAAAAATATCTGTAAAAAAATTCACAAATTAAATAAAAAACTGCCTGCTGATTAAACAGGCAGTATAATCATTAAAGCATATTTAATTTTAATCTTTTATTTTTCTTTCAAAATCAAGTTCAAACCATCTGCGGCGGCAGCCGGGCAGTTTTTTCCAGCCATCCACGGCAAGGGTTAAAACAGCTTTTTCAACCAGGTCACGGTATTTTTTGCTTACTTCTTCCGGCCCGTCATAGCTAAAGCCGCTTACTTTAAACTTTTCAGATTGATAAATTACCTGTCCGTCATCGGTTACGGCCTGAAATTTGTTGCGGGTGTTGCCGAAAAGCGACCATGGGCTGTCTATTTCAACAAGTTCGAGGCGGCAATGTTCAACCTTTTCAGCCGGCGGTGCAGCCTGTTTTACAGGTTCGGCAGCTATGTTGCCATCATGCTGCACTTTTTTGCCGCACTTGCTGCAAAATGCAGAATCGTCCGGCAGCTGCTGTCCACAATATCTGCAATACATAATCCTACACCTCTTTATTTCTTATCCTGCTTTTTAGACTTAGCTGCGTCTTCTTTAGCTTCCTGTTCGGCAACCATTTCCTTGGCAATTTTTTCTTCGGCATCAAGCTGTTCTACGCTTTTATCCAAAATTTCAGCTTCAGCTTCTCTCAGTTTTCTTTCGTTATTTACAATTACGCCCTCTTTAACAAGCATGTTAAAATCTGCCAGTTCTTCAGGTACGTTAACACGGTTCGGCATTTTCTCTGCCAGTGCATCCATTACCTGCTTGGACGCTTTAAAATAAATACGTACGTTGGCTTCGCTGCCGTCGTCAAATCTTCTGCGCCATGCCAAAGTCCATAAAGTACGCGCATCCAGTGCGGAGTTTAACCTGTAAGAATAACGGAATTTTACGGTGCGCATCAGCTTGGGCTGATAGCTGAAAATAGCAGCTATTTCACGGTACGGGATTTCGTAAACCTTGGTTTTGCCCCAGATAGTGTGCTTAACGATTCTTAAATATTTGCGTTCCACGCTGATATCGTAAGTAGGTTTGCAGCGCAGGAGCAAAATCCATACCAGCATTGCATAAAAGAAAATTGGCACGGGTTCCAGTACATTAAGGTATACATAACGTAAAATAGATACAATAAACATAACAAAGCATGCTATGCCTACTACAGTGTAAGTAATAACATATTTTTTACTGCGTTTGGTTGTATCAACAGCTAAACTCATTAAACAGCCTCCTAAATTTAATTATAATTAACGTTATTATTATATAACAAAAAAGCATAACGGTAAAGGAAAAGATAGACAGCATATTAAATTTCGCAGTAAAAAAGGATGGGCACAAGTACCCATCCTGATATCAATTAAAATTTTAAGTTGGATTAGATTGAGAAATACAAGAATTAAACTGCTGCTACTTCATGCAGTTTTGCAATTTCAGCATCGTCAAAGCCGAATTCTTTCAGAACTTCGTCAGTGTGCTGGCCAAGTACCGGAGCTGCTTTTTCTACGCCGCAAGGAGTTTCGGAGAATTTAATAGGTACACCGGGGATTTTCATCTTGCCGGCAGTCGGATGTTCAACTTCTACAATCATCTCACGGAAGTTAACCTGCGGGTCGTTTACAACCTTATCAATGGTATTGATAGGTGCGCACGGAATAGCTGCTGCTTCCAGTTTTTCCAGCCAATGTTCAATGGTATCGGTTACAAATACTGCATCAAGAATTTCTTTCAGTGCAGGTTCGTTGTTAGTTCTGTCAGCATTGGTAATAAAGCGCGGATCTTCAATGAGTTCCGGTTTATTGATCAAATCACAGAGCTTCTTCCAAAGTCTGTCGTTGCCTGCGCCAACAATCAACAAGCCGTCGCTTGCCGTAAAGGATTCGAACGGAGTGATGGAAGGATGGCGGTTTCCGAGCGGAGTCGGGTTTACGCCATTTACAAAGTAACGGCTTACTGCGTTTTCCAGAATTGCAACCTGACAGTCAAGCATGGATACGTCAATTTCCTGGCCGATGCCGCTTACTTCGCGTTTATAAAGAGCAGTGGTGATACCGGTTGCAAGGAAGATACCTGCAATAATATCGCCTACGGAAGCGCCAACACGGCAGAAAGTATCTTTATCCGGGCCGGTGATGCTCATGATGCCGCCCATTGCCTGTACAACAACGTCATAGGCAGGTTTCATGGTGTAAGGGCCGGTCTGGCCGAAGCCGGAGCAGGATGCGTAAATAATTTTCGGGTTGATTTCTTTCAATACGGAATAGTCCAGGCCGAATTTTTTCATGGTGCCCGGTTTAAAGTTCTCAACAACAACGTCAGCTTTTTTAACCATTTCTTTGAAAACGGCTTTAGCTTCTTCAGACTTGAAGTTCATAGTCATGGAACGTTTGTTGCGGTTCAAGCTCATGAAATACGCGCTTTCTTTCCCGATAAAAGGTCCGTAAGCACGGCTGTCGTCGCCAATTTTCGGCTGCTCGATGTGGATTACATTTGCACCCATATCAGCAAGCATCATAGCAGCATAAGGGCCTGACAATACACGAGTGAGGTCCAGTACAACTACATTTTCCAACGGTTTCATTATCATTTTCCTCCAGTTTGTAAAAAACTCTCTGATTCAAGCAATACATCCGGATTTCTCCTTATTTATTGCCCATCAGCTAAACAATATTTATTCTGTGAGAGCCGCACAGATCAAATATTAACAACCTTATCTTAACAAATTATTGTTAAAATTGCAAATCTTTTTAGTTAAATTTACTGATAAGAATAAAATATTATGCAGGTACGGGAGAACCGTACCTACATAAGTCCGAATCTTAACTCTAATTAATTAGAAGCCAAGGATACCAAAGAATACGTAGCAAACGATACCGGAAACGATGGACATGGAAAGACCCCAAATCAAAAGTTTACGGAACAATACGCCTTTGTCTTCTTCTTCACCGGCAGATGCAATGCACAGTGCGCCCAAAGTGGAAAGCGGAGAGGTATCTACCAGATGGGAACCTACGTCGATAGCGGAAATGATGGAAACAGGATCGCCGCCAGTCAATTCTACCAGACCAGGAGTCATCGGCAGGAACATCGGCATTACTACACCAGAGGAGCTGGAGTATGCAGAGATTACAGCCGGTACAAATGCTGTCCAGAAGCAGATAGTGGTCGGGCCGGCAACGGACGCCATTACTTCTACGAGGAAGTTCAGGCCGCCAGCCTTATCCATAACGTCAATCAATACGGATACGCCGCAAACCATCATGATTACGGACCAAGGCATTACTTTAACAGCAGCTTTGGAATCGCCATAACCGGTAAGCATAAGGATGATAGAAAGGACGAAGGAGATAGAACCAACGTTGGAAAGCATGTTGGTGATGTATTTCGGAAGAGTACCTTTAACGCCAGGCAGACCAGGAACTACTACCAGGATAATGAGGATAGCAACGAGCAGCAGAGTAGTTTTCTGTGCAGCGTTGAACGGTTCCGGTTTCGGAGCCAGTTCATCAATATCAAGAGCAGCGCCTTTCTGTTCGCGAATCCATTTCAAACCGCCCATTACAAAGAAGCCGCCGATGTTAACGAAGCCTTGTGCAATGGTGGAGTTGAAGTGAATTTTCCAAGCCAAAGTGTTGAGGTAATCAGCAGGAATGCCGAGTTCCGGAGCACATTTAGCGATGATGCCGTTAGAAATAATACCGGTAGGAGCAAACGGAGAGAATGCTGCACCGTTGCAGGCACCAACTACGAGCAGGGTCATCAGGAAAGCAGGCATTTTAACTTTGGAAGCAATAGCCATTGCAACCGGAGCCATCAATGCGCAGCCAGCGATGTTGCCAGGTCCGATGGTGGTGATAAAAGTAGCAAGGATGTAAATAATGATAGGTACAAGGGCAGTGTTGCCTTTGCAAGCACGAATAGAATAAGCAGTAAGTTTTTCCATAGTGCCGTTGGTCTGAGCCATACCAAAGAGGAAGGTTACGCCGACCAGAATCATGAACAGGCTTAACGGGAAAGCGTTCATAACTTTAGATGCAGGAGTACCTGCGAAAACGCCGCCTACGATAATACCGAAAGCGATACCGAGGAAGCCTACGTTCAAATCTTCATTAACGCAGCTGATGCCTACGAGGATTACCAGTGCGAGAATGGACACTAATGCAGGAAGCGAAATATCCATAATTTAGTTCCTCCTATTTGTTAGATTAAGATGGAACTGGAAATCAGATATTCGCACTTTGCAAAATACCATTCTAAAAATAGCGAACTAATTTTAGATTGCGTTAGCAAACGTTCGCTTGATTACTCTTGTTCTTCTTACAGACCAAGTACACCGAAGAATACGAAGCAAACAATACCGGAAACAATGGACATGGAGAGGCCCCAAATCAAAAGTTTACGGAACAGTACGCCTTTATCTTCGTACTCAGGAGCAGCTGCAATGCAGAGTGCGCCCAAGGTGGAAAGCGGAGAAGTATCTACAAGGTGGGAACCTACGTTGATAGCGGAAATGATGGAAATAGCATCGCCACCAGTTAATTCTACCAAACCAGGAGTCATCGGCAGGAACATCGGCATAATTACACCAGAGGAGCTGGAGTATGCAGACAGAACAGCCGGTACGAAGGATGCCCAGAAGCAGATAGTGGTCGGGCCAGCTACGGAGGACATAATCTGAACAAGGAAGTTCAGGCCACCGGATTTATCCATAACGTCGATCAATACGGATACGCCGCAAACCATCATGATTACGGACCAAGGCATTACTTTAACAGCAGCTTTGGAATCGCCGTAACCGGTGAGCATGAGTACAATAGAAAGTACGAAGGAAATAGAACCTACGTTAGAAAGCATATTGGTGAGCATTTTCGGCAGAGTGCCTTTAATACCAGGCAGCCCAGGAACTACTACCAAAAGAACGAGGAGTGCAACCATCAGCAAAGTGGTGGTCTGTGCAGCGTTGAACGGTTCCGGTTTCGGAGCCAGTTCATCGATATCCAGAGAAGCACCGCGCTGTTCTTTCAGCCATTTAGCGCCGCCCATTACCATAAAGCCTACTACAGTTACGAAGCCTTGTGCAAGAGTGGATTTGAAGTATACCATCCATGCAATAGCATCGAGTTGATCAGCAGGGATTCCGAGATCAGGAGCAACTTTAGCGATGATGCCGTTGGAGATGATGCCGGTCGGTGCAAACGGAGAGAATGCAGCGGCGTTGCAGGCACCTACTACGAGCAGGGTCATCAGGAATGCAGGCATTTTAACACGGCCGGCGATAGCCATAGCTACCGGAGCCATAAGTGCGCAGCCTGCGATGTTGCCAGGGCCGATAGTGGTCAAGAAGTCGGAAAGTAAGAAAATAATGATAGGAATTAAAGCAGTGTTGCCTTTGCAGACACGAATGGAATAAGCAGTGAGTTTTTCCATGGTGCCGTTGGTTTGTGCCATACCGAAAAGGAATGTAACACCAACCAGAATCATAAACAGGCTAAGCGGGAAAGCATTCATAATCTTACTTGCAGGGGTGCCGCCAAAGACGCCGCCTACGATAATACCGAACGCAATACCGAGGAAGCCTACGTTTAAATCCTCATTAACGCAGGAAATACCTACAAGAATAACCAACGCGAGGATGGACATTAAAGCAGGAAGTGAAATATCCAATTTCGTCACTCCAATCTTCATAAATTAGCTCAGATGAGCTAAACATAATAATGCCGTTAAGTTTCTGGCTTGACGGCTTATGCGGTACGCGGGCGGCATAACCGCCCGTTTAAACCGCAAGTAAACATTTTGTTAGCTATTTATTCAGCTAAGTTTAAAATTAATCTTCTTCTGCCGGGAAAGATTTGTGAAGGGCTTTCGTTAAACCAACGAAAAGTCCAATAACAACAAACATGGTCGGCAGAGCTACGCACATCATAATGACAGCTTTTTCAGTTGCTCCCATTTTTACACCTCCAAAAATATTCCAGTGGAAAGCACGCTATAAGGAAAGTTACAAATTACAGATTACATTTTTTCCAGAGCAGGAATCATAGCAAGAACCAGACCACCTGCTACTACGGATGCAACCTGACCAGCAACGTTTACGCCGATAGCATGTTGGATGATGAAGTTAGTCGGGTCTTCTTTCAAAGCCATTTTAGCGATTACACGGCCGGACATCGGGAATGCGGAAATGCCGCAAGCACCGATCATCGGGTTGATTTTCTTAGCGCTGAACATGTTCAGGATTTTAGCGAAGAGAACGCCGCCAACGGTATCGAATACGAATGCTACAGCACCGAGAGCCATGATGAGAAGTACCTGGAAGTTCAGGAAACGTTCAGCAGTCATGGTACCGCCGATGGTAATACCAAGTACGAGGGTTACCAGGTTGGACAGTTCGTTCTGAGCGCAGTTGGACAGGTTGTCAACAACACCGGATTCTTTAAGAACGTTACCGAACATAAGAGCACCGATAAGAGCAACAGACAGAGGAGATACAACGCCTGCTACGATAACGATCATGATCGGGAACAAGAATTTAGTGGTGTCAGATACAGGTTCTTCGTTTTCAAAGCCCATACGGATTTTGCGTTCGTTCTGAGTGGTAACAGCTTTGATAACAGGCGGTTGGATAACCGGTACCAAAGACATGTAGCAGTAAGCAGCTACGGACAGAGGTCCAAGCAGTTCTACTGCATAACGGCTTGCTACATAAATGGTGGTCGGGCCGTCAGCTGCACCGATGATACCGATAGAGGAAGCATGCGGGAAGGAGAAGCCCAGGAAAGTAGCGCCGATAGCGGTAGCGAAGATACCGAACTGAGCAGCTGCTGCGAACAGCATTACGGACGGACGGCGAATCAACGGAGCGAAATCGCACATTGCGCCGATAGCAATGAAGATAAGTACAGGGAACAGTTCGTTTGCGATACCTGCATTGTACAGGGTAATCAAGAAGCCTTCAGCACCCGGTTCAGTGGATACTGCAGAGGAATGCGGAATGTTAGCAAGAATTGCACCGAAGCCAATCGGAAGCAGCAGAGCCGGTTCATAGTCGTATTTAACGGCCAGGAAAATCAGCAAGCCGCCGATAAGCCACATAATAACATGAGTATAGCTAAGACCAAGAATACCCTTCAGGAGTTCTTCAAGATAAGGGTATTGTACGAGTAAAGAATCCATTCTTAAACCTCCAATATTCAATTGCTTTCCTATAAATTCATCTGATAGCAGTGCCGGTAGTTAAACTGCCGGCATTGCTACTATACTTGAAGAATTGAAGGAAATTAGCCGATAACAGCCATGATCTGGCCAGGTTTTACGTTTTCGTTAACGTCTACGTTGATGGATTTAACGGTGCCGTCAACAGGTGCAGCAATTTCATTCTGCATTTTCATAGCTTCGAGCATAAGAACTACGTCGCCTTTTTTAACAGCGTCGCCAGCTTTAGCTACGATTTTGCTTACTTTACCAGGCATCGGAGCGGTAAGCGGGGTGTCGCCAGCTGCTACTGCTGCCGGAGCAGGAGCTGCTGCCGGAGCCGGAGCGGGAGCCGGAGCTGCTGCCGGAGCAGGAGCTGCTACCGGAGCCGGAGCGGGAGCTGCAACCGGAGCTGCTGCTACCGGAGCTGCTGCTACAACGCCTTCTTCTGCAACTTCAACGGTGTAAGCTACACCATTAACGTTAACTTTGAATTTTCTCATTTGAAATTCCTCCATTTCACTTTTTAAAAAAATTTTATTTTCGTGCAGCAGATAACTGGTATCTGCTGCAGTCAAAACTAAAAATTAGTAGCACTCTTGTCTTTTGTTCATCAAAGACAAGCGGCCAGTCTGAGCCCAAAGCGTACTCGGTTTTTTAATACGTACTACAGCTACGCCGCCGCCAGCATGCTGGATAGCTGCTGCCATTGCTGCAATCATTTCATCGTCATTCATAACCATGCTGATTGCACCGCTGATAGCTGCAATTACTTCGGGGGGAGTGCCGGCGGGAACCGCAGGAGCCGGAGCTGCTGCTACCGGAGCCGGGGCTGCAGCTTTAGGAGCTTCTTTTTTCTTTTTGCTGCCGCCAAATAATCCAAAAAATCCCATTACGATTTCCCCTTTCTATGCATTAAAGCGGAATGTTACCGTGTTTCTTAGCCGGACGGCTTTCACGTTTGGAATCCAGCATTTGCAATGCATTGATAATGGTCGGGCGGGAATCTTTCGGTTGAATTACGATATCAACCATGCCACGTTTTGCAGCCTGATACGGGGTTGCAAAGTTGTCAATGTATTCAGCAGTTTTAGCTTCAACATCAGGATCTTTACGGAAGATGATGTTAGCTGCACCAGCAGGGCCCATAACTGCGATTTCAGCAGTCGGCCAAGCGATAACCTGGTCAGCACCAAGTTCCTGAGAGCACATTGCGAGGTAAGAACCGCCGTATGCTTTACGGGTAATCAAAGTAATTTTAGGTACGGTTGCTTCAGAGTATGCATAGAGCATCTTAGCGCCATGACGGATGATGCCGCCATATTCTTGGTTGGTGCCAGGCAGGAAGCCCGGAACGTCTACCAGGTTCAACAGAGGAATGTTGAAAGCGTCGCAGAAGCGAATGAAGCGGGAAGATTTGTCAGATGCATTGATATCAAGGCAACCTGCCATAACTTTCGGCTGGTTAGCAATAATACCTACGGTCTGGCCATCCATACGTGCGAAGCAGGTAATGATGTTCTGAGCGTAGTATTGCTGAGATTCATAGAATTCACCGTTATCAACAATGCTCTTGATAATGTCTTTCATATCATAAGGATGATTGGAATTATCAGGAATAATGCTGTTCAGTGCTTCGTCGGTTCTGGTCGGGGAGTCACCGGTTTCGATAATCGGTGCGCCTTCCATGTTGTTGGACGGAAGGAAGCTGAGCAGATAACGGATTTGTTTAATGCAGTCTTCGTCGTTTTCAGCTGCAAAGTGAGCTACACCGGAAGTCTGGTTGTGGGTCATAGCGCCGCCCAGTTCTTCTTGGGTAACTTCTTCGCCGGTAACGGATTTAACAACTGCAGGGCCGGTAATGAACATTTTGGAAGTGTTCTTTACCATGTAGATGAAGTCGGTCAGAGCCGGGCTGTATACAGCGCCGCCTGCGGAAGGACCCATGATAGCAGAGATCTGAGGAATAACACCGGATGCGCTGGTGTTTTCGAAGAAGATCTTGCCATAGCCGCCCAGAGCGTCAACAGCTTCTTGGATACGAGCACCGCCGGAATCGTTCAGGCCAACGCACGGAGCACCCATTTTGAGAGCAAGGCGCTGTACTTTAACGATTTTGTTAGCATGCATTTCGCCGAGGGAGCCGCCTTCAACGGTGAAGTCCTGAGCGAATACATAAACCAGACGGCCGTCAACAGTGCCGTAACCGGTGGTTACACCTTCGCCCGGGAGTTCTTTTTTGTCCTGGCCGAAGTTGGTGCAACGATGGCTTACGAAACGATCCAATTCAACGAAGCTACCTTCGTCAAGTAATAATGCGATTCTCTCACGAGCAGTCAGTTTACCGCTTTCATGCTGTTTAGCTACTTTCTTTTCGCCACCAGCTGCGATAATGTGTTCGGAGAGTTTGAGCATTTTCTCAATTCTTTCTTGAGTAGACAAATCTTACACCTCCATATAATTGGGGAGAACTTATTTATACATGCAGGCGGGCGTAGTATCAGGCGCCCGTCTGTTATGTATCTGATTTTTGTGTGCTGCACAAGCAGCTTAATTTCTGTTCAGGCAGAAATTATTTTTTTGCAGGAGCGCAGAGTTCGAGCAAAATGCCAACAGATTTCGGATGAACGAAAGCAATGTCCATTCCGCCTGCACCACCGCGAGGTGCTTTGTCAATCATGATGCCGCCTTTTTCCTGTACGCCGGCGATAGCAGCTTCGATGTCGTCAACACGGAGAGCAATGTGCTGGATGCCCTGGCCGTTTTTAGCAATGTATTTGCCAATCGGGCCATCATTGTTTTCGGTAATATCAACAAGAAGCTCAAGCAGAGTTTCGCCGCAAGGAATGAATACGGTTTTAACGCCCTGTTCGGGAACCGGTTCTTCACCAGTGCATTCCAGACCGAGAACTTCGGTGTAGAATTTTTTGGATACATCCAAATCTTTGCAGGCAATACCTACATGGTCAACACAAATTACTTTGAACATTTTTAATTCCTCCTTAAAGAATTAATTTGGTGGTTTTATTTCAAAACTTTACCAACAATGTCATCAACTACAGAGTACGGTTCAATTTCGCGGCCCTGCAGTTTTTCTACCAAGGAATCAAATTCATCGGTAGCTACTACATTTTTATCAATGTAACGGTTTACTTTATCGTTAAGCATCGCAGTAACCTCGTTTTTAATGCGGGCTTTGCGGATTTTAACGATTTCACCGCTATCATTCAGATATTTCTGGTGCTCCTCAATGGAGTCTACAACTGCTTCTATGCCTTCACCCTTGCTGGCAATGGTCCGGTTGATCGGCGGACGCCAGCCAACATGTTCGGGATTTAATTCCAACATCATTTCAATCTCTATGTTGAGCTTGTCTGTGCCTTCACGATCAGCTTTGTTAATCGTGAACAAATCACCGATCTCAAGTATACCTGCTTTAATAGCCTGAATATCATCACCCATGCCCGGGATTACAACAACCATGGTGGTATCGGCAGTTTTTACGATATCAACTTCAGATTGCCCTACGCCTACGGTTTCGATGATAATGATGTCAAAGCCAAAAGCATCCATCAATTTGACTGCATCGCCTGCTTTTTGCGATAAGCCGCCCAAGCTGCCTCTGGTAGCCATAGAACGGACAAAAATGCCTTCATCCGAAGACAAATCCAACATTCTGATACGGTCGCCCAAGATAGCGCCGCCGGAGAACGGACTGGTGGGGTCTACTGCAATAATGCCAACAGTTTTACCGCGTTTACGGAATTCTTTGGCAAGTTTATCGGTCAAAGTACTTTTGCCAGCACCCGGAGGTCCGGTTATACCAATGACATAAGCATTGCCGGTGTGGGGATATAAAGCTGTCATAATTTCAACAGCATTGTCATACTCGTTTTCAACGGCCGTAATTGCTTTGGCCAGTGCCAAACGGTTGTGGTTTAATACGCCTTCAACAATGTTCAAATTTCACACCGCCTTGTTGAGGTCTGATAAAAATTTTAGGTTGCAAGGCGGACAAGCCGCCTTGCAAATTTTTAAGACCTAATTATTTTACGTTTGCGTTGATGAAGTCAACGATAGCGCTGGTCGGGGTGCCAGGAGTGAATACTTCGGCAATGCCAGCAGCTTTCAGGCCCGGGATGTCAGCGTCAGGAATAACGCCGCCGCCGATAACCAGAACATCGTTCAGGCCTTTTTCTTTCAAAAGTTCTACAACTTTCGGGAAAAGGGTGTTATGAGCGCCGGAGAGCAGGCTCAGAGCAACAACTTTAACGTCGTCCTGCAGAGCAGCTTCAGCGATTTGTTCCGGGGTCAGACGGATACCGGTATAAATTACTTCAAAACCAGCGTCGCGCAATGCACGAGCTACAACTTTAGCACCGCGGTCGTGTCCATCAAGACCCGGTTTTGCTACTAAAACTCTGATATTAGACATTATCTACTTACCTCCCTATTATTGTTGGCTAAGTTAATTACAGCTGGGTATGAGCCTGGTATTCGCCGAATACTTCTCTCATTACGCCGCAGATTTCGCCTTCGGTTGCATAAGCTTTAACAGCTTCGAGGATCAAAGGCATCAGGTTAACGCTTTCATCAGCGCAGCCTGCTTTAAGAGCAGCAAGGGTTTCTTCAACTTTAGCGTTGTCACGGCGAGCTTTCAATGCAGCAATTTTTTCAGCCTGCAGTTTGCCAACAGAGCCGTCTACGCGCAGCAGGTTTTTCGGGGGTTCTTCTTCCTGCTGGAATTTGTTAACGCCAACGATAATACGGTTGCCTTTTTCAACGTCCATCTGCCATTTGTAAGCGGAATCCTGAATTTCTTTCTGGATGTAGCCTTTAGCGATAGCTTCCGGAGCGCCGCCGAGTTCATCAATTTTCTTAATGTAATCCCAGCATTCAGCTTCGATCTTATTGGTCAAAGCTTCTACATAGTAGGAACCGCCCAACGGGTCAATGGTGTCAGCCAGGCCGGATTCGTAAGCAACGATTTGCTGAGTACGCAGAGCGATGGTTACGGATTCAGTAGTCGGCAGAGCCAAAGCTTCGTCTTTGGAGTTGGTGTGCAGGGACTGGGTACCACCCATTACTGCAGCTGCGGTTTGCAGAGCAACACGAACGATGTTGTTGTTCGGCTGCTGAGCGGTCAGCATGGAACCAGCGGTTTGGGTATGTACGCGGAGCATCATGGATTTAGCTTTCTTAGCGCCGAATCTTTCTTTCATAACTTTAGCCCATACACGACGGGAAGCGCGGAATTTAGCAACTTCTTCGAGTACGTTGTTGTGAGCATTCCAGAAGAAGGACAGACGGCCAGCGAAAGCGTCAACGTCCATGCCAGCTTTGATAGCAGCTTCTGCATAAGCAATGCCGTCAGCGATGGTGAATGCGATTTCCTGAGCAGCGGTGGAACCAGCTTCACGGATATGGTAACCGGAAATGGAGATGGTGTTCCACAGCGGAACATTTTTGGAGCAATATTCAAAAATGTTGGTGATCAAACGCATGGAGGGTCTCGGCGGGAAGATATAAGTGCCGCGGGCAGCATATTCTTTCAGGATATCGTTCTGAATGGTGCCGCGGAGTTTATCAGCGGAAACGCCTTGTTTTTCAGCAACTGCGATGTACATGCAGAGCAGTACGGATGCAGGAGCGTTGATGGTCATAGAAGTGGAAACTTTGTCCAGAGGAATACCGTCGAACAGGATTTCCATATCTGCCAGGGAGTCGATAGCTACGCCTACTTTACCAACTTCGCCTTCGGACATCGGGTCGGTGGAATCATAACCGATCTGGGTCGGGAGGTCGAATGCGCAAGACAGGCCGCTGCCGCCGTTAGCCAGCAGGTATTTATAACGTTTGTTGGATTCTTCAGCAGTGGAGAAACCAGCATACATACGCATGGTCCAGAAACGGCCGCGGTACATGGTAGGTTGTACACCACGGGTGAAAGGATATTCACCAGGGAAACCGAGGTCTCTTTCATAATCGAAACCTTCGATGTCAAGCGGGGTGTAGAGTCTGTTAGGCTCCAGGTTTGCGCGTTCAGGGAATTTAACCAGTTTAGCTTCTACTTCTTCATGGTATTTAGCTAAGCCAGCTTTCAGAGTTTCATTTGACATTCTCAAATCCTCCTTAAAATTTTTGTTTTCATACTCGGGTTGGACTTCCCGGGTACGGTGAGAGTGTCCGTCAAAGACGGTCTATGGCAAAGCCTTTCGGCTTCGTCAACATATTTATTTAAGCTGTGCCGGAGGACTCGCCACCGCCGGCACAGGCTTAAGCCCCAATTAAACTGGGATTATTTTTCCATGGTGCCGGTTTTGTTGAAGCGGTTATGGAAATCGAAAGCTTCTTCAAGCAGATGCGGAGTCTGGCTGTTGCCGCAAGCTTCGCAAGCTCTGTGGAAGTAATCCAGCAGCATCGGCTGATATTTCGGGTTAGCAATCTGATCAATGATGATCGGAGCTTTTTCTTTCGGAGTCAGGCCACGGAGGTCAGCAACGCCGCGTTCGGAAACGATAACGTCAACGTCGAGGGTTGCATGGTCGATATGGCTGCAGAACGGAACAACGGAGCTGATTTTGCCGCCTTTTGCCAGGGAGTTGGTGAAGAATACGGTGAGGTAACCGTTACGGGCAAAGTCGCCGGAACCGCCAACGCCGTTCATCAATTTGGTGCCGCAGATATGAGTGGAGTTTACGTTGCCGTAAATATCAACTTCGATAGCGGTGTTCATTGCGATAACGCCAATGCGGCGTGCAACTTCAGGGCTGTTGGAGATTTCCTGCGGACGGAGAATCAGGTAAGGTTTGTAATGGTCAAGGTTTTCATAGAATTTTTTCTGGCATTCCGGGGACGGAGTCAGAGCGGTACCGGAAGCAACACGGAGTTTGCCGGCATCGATGAGGTCGAACATACCGTCTTGGATAACTTCGGTGTAAACGGTGAGGTCTTCGAAGTCGGAGTTAACAAGGCCGTTGATAACAGCGTTAGCAACGGAGCCTACGCCGGACTGCAGCGGAAGCAGGTTTTTCGGCAGGCGGCCTTCAGCAACTTCTTTTTTGAAAAATGCTACGAGGTTTTCGCCCATGTGTTTAGCGTCTTCGTCGATTTCGCCGAGCGGACGAACTTTATCGGTGATGTCACAAGGAACAACAGCAACGATTTTGTCGAGTTCGCAAGGAATGTACGGAGTGCCGATACGGTCTTCCGGTCTTTCGATAGGAATCGGTTTACGGTACGGAGGATCAAGAGGTACATAGGAGTCATGCATGCCTTCCAAACCTACCGGTTGGCTGGTGTTAACTTCTACGATAACTTTTTTAGCGCCTGCTACATAAGAGGAGCTGTTGCCCATGGAAGTGGTCGGGATAAGGCCTACTTTGCCGTCGCCGAGGTCGTTGATTTTGCATACTTCAACGATTGCTACGTCTACGCCTTTGCGGTTAGCCATGAAGCCATAGCGAACCATCTGTGCCATGTGGCTGAGGTGAATGTCAGCATATTTTACTTTACCTTCGTTGATAGCTTTGCGGAGGGTGCCGTTGGTCTGATAAGGCAGGCGGCGGTCCATAATGCCAGCTTCTACCATTGCCTGATCAATTTCAGGGCCTACAGAAGCGCCGGTCCAAACGTTAACTTTGAAATCGGTGCCTTTGTATCTTTCAGACAGGGCAAGAGGTACAGCTTTCGGATAGCCAGACGGAGTAAAGCCGCTGACACCCAAGTTGTCACCATTGTGAATAAAGTCGGTTGCGGCTTCTGCGCTCATTACTTTGCCAGCAACCGCATCGCAAATACGATCTTTAATATCGATCATGTTCCTTCCTCCTTGAAATTAAATATATATGGTTTCTGCCTTTCGGCACTTAACTTATCCGGCGAAAAATACTCTGCAAACGCCAGGCGTTTGTCTATACCGTCCGCCAAATAAGGCAAACCCATAACATAAAAAAGGAGCACTTTAGTGTTATCCCGAAATTTAATAATTAAACTCAATAACGCCAAGTGCCAGCTCACGCATTTTCCGGAGCGGGCACGCCCGGACTGCAAGCCGCCGGCGTAAGGCTTCCGTAAGGGTTCCGCTACCCTGTTGTCTGCCAACGCCTGAACATACCTTCTTTTGGTTTCTTTATATACTTCGACACCACCTGCAAAATTCCTTCTGCCGAAGCTCTATTTGTGATATTTTTTTGAAATTTTTTATGAAATTGCCGTTAAATATTCAGATTTTCATCTAACGTTATTATAGCACATAACTTATCAGTATATTTTCTGAATTTTTAACAAGCTCAGGCCCTTTTCTGACCCTTACAATATAATAACAGTAAAATTGTAACATGGCAAGCCTTTTGTTTACACTTTTTAAAGAAATACCCTTCGGACTCAAAAGTCCGAAGGGTATTTTATAGCATTTTATTAGTATATTTAACGTATTTGCTGGTGATAGTGCGTGTGCAGGAGATTGTGTGCTTTTTCTCCAAGCGGTTTGCCCAGCCAAGTATCATAAAGTTCAATTATTTCAGGATTTTCGTGCGATTTTCGTAACTCATTGGCTCTGTCACAATCAAAGAGTCCCTTTCTGCGCAGTTTCCTGATTTCGGCATTAACCGGAACAGGCTGCCCGCCGCCGCCGATACATCCGCCCGGGCATGCCATTACTTCAATAAACTGATAATCGGCAGTGCCGTTTTTAACTCTTTCCATCATTTCCATTGCCGATTTAAGAGTATGTACAACGGCAATTTTTATTTTTTTGCCGGCAATTTCAAGCTCAGCCTCGCGGGTATGTTCCATGCCGCGCACTTCTTCATAATCCACGTGCGGCAGGTTTTCTCCGGCAAGCACATCGGCAACTGTTCTCAGCGCCGCTTCCATAACGCCGCCGGTTGTGCCGAAAATTACGCCCGCGCCGCTGCCCGTGCCAAGCGGAGAATCAAAGTTTTCTTCCGGCAGGTTTTTAAAATCAATGCCTGCTTCGCGTATCATGCGCCCAAGTTCGCGCGTGGTAATTACTATATCAACGTCGCGGTAACCGGAATCGCACATTTCAGGCCTTGCGGCTTCTGCCTTTTTGGCCGTGCACGGCATAACAGATACGCTGACTATTTTGGCAGGGTCAATGCCGGCTTTTTCCGGATAATAGGTTTTAGCGATTGCGCCGAACATCTGCTGCGGCGATTTGGCCGTAGAAAGATGGTCCAAAAGTTCAGGATATTTCAGTTCAATCATGTTAACCCAGCCCGGGCTGCACGAAGTAATCATCGGCAGCAGCCCGCCGTTTTGCAGACGGTCTAAAAATTCATAGCCTTCTTCCATAATGGTAAGGTCGGCAGAAAAATCAGTATCGAAAACTTTATCAAAACCCAGATGGCGCAGTGCTGCAACCATTTTGCCTGTTACAATGCTGCCGGATTCCATGCCCAGTTCTTCGCCAATGGCAACGCGCACGGAAGGAGCTGTCTGCACAATAACGATTTTGTCTGGGTCGTTAATGGCGTCCCAAACTTTTTCGGTATCGTCACGTTCAACAATGGCGCCGGTCGGGCAAACGCTGGCGCACTGGCCGCAGTAGCTGCACGCCACATTGCCGAGGTCCTGTTCAAACGCAGTTGAAACAATGGTATCGAACCCGCGGTTGGCAAAGCTGTAAACATTCATGCCCTGCACATCGCGGCAAACGCGTATGCAGCGCCCGCAGAGAATGCATTTTTCCTGGTCACGCACAAGGCAGGGATTGCTGCCGTCAATGGTATGGGCTTTGCGTGCGCCGCCTTCAAAGCGGATTTTGCGCAGGCCAAGGTCTGCGGCAATTTTTTGAAGTTCGCAGTCCCCGCTTTTCTGGCAGGACAGGCAGTCTTTGGGGTGGTTCGCCAAGAGCAGTTCAACAACCATTTTGCGCGCTGCCCTTACTTTAGGCGTGTTGGTTTTAACTACCATGCCTTCCGCTACCGGATATACGCAGGAAGCTACAAGGCTTCTTGCCCCGCTTGCTTCCACCACGCACAGGCGGCAGGCGCCTTCCGGCGCAAGCTCCGGATGGTAGCACAGGGTTGGTATATAAATTCCGGCACTGCGTGCCGCTTCCAAAATCGTTGCATTTTTAGGGGCCTGTACAGTTTGCCCATTAATTGTTAAGGTAACCATTTCCATTGTTCTGCCCCCTTATCCCTTAACTATTGCCTTAAACGGGCAGGCTGCCATGCAGGCGCCGCATTTAATGCATTTAGTGGTATCAATAACGTGCTGGCTGCGCGGCTGTCCGCTGATGGCCTGAACCGGGCACTGGCGTGCGCAGAGACCGCAGCCTTTGCATTTATCCGTAATCTGATAGTTGGCAAGTTTTTCGCATACTCCTGCCGGGCAGCGTTTTTCTTTAATATGCGCTTCGTATTCGTCGCGGAAATATTTAAGCGTGCTGAGTACGGGGTTAGGCGCAGTCTGCCCAAGACCGCAGAGAGCAGTTTCTTTAATATTGCCGGCCAGTTCTTCCAAAAGTTCAATATCGCCTTCGCGCCCCTGACCTTCCGTAATGCGGGTTAAAATTTCCAGCATACGTTTGGTGCCTTCGCGGCAGGGTGTGCATTTGCCGCAGGATTCGGACTGCGTAAAGTTAAGGAAGAATTTGGCAACATCAACCATGCAGGTATCTTCGTCCATAACTACAAGACCGCCGCTGCCCATCATTGCGCCGACGGAAATCAGCGAATCGTAATCAACGGAAAGGTCGAGCATGGATTCCGGCAGGCAGCCGCCGGACGGGCCGCCAATCTGTACGGCTTTGAATTTTTTGCCATTGGTAATGCCGCCGCCGATATCAAAAATAATCTCGCGCATGGTAATGCCCATCGGCACTTCGGCAAGGCCTGTGTTGTTGATTTTGCCGGTAAGGGCAAAAACCTTGGTGCCTTTGGATTTTTCCGTGCCGAAACCGCAGTACCAGTCTGCACCATTGGTAATAATAGAAGCTACGTTTGCGAAAGTTTCTACGTTGTTAATATTGGTGGGTTTGCCCCACAGGCCCGATACTGCCGGGAACGGCGGGCGCGGACGAGGCATGCCGCGGCGTCCTTCGATAGATGCCATAAGCGCGGTTTCTTCACCGCATACAAAGGCACCGGCGCCTTCTTTTATATGAATTTTAAAACTGAATTTGCTGCCGAAAATACTCTTGCCCAAAAGGCCCATTTGTTCGGCCTGGTCAATAGCTATGCGCAGGCGCTTGATAGCCAGCGGATATTCCGCACGCACATAAATATAGCCTTCGTCGGCACCAATGGCATAACCGCAGATTGCCATGCCTTCAAGCACTTTATGCGGGTCGCCTTCAAGCACGCTGCGGTCCATAAAAGCACCGGGGTCTCCCTCGTCGGCGTTGCAGATAACATATTTTTTATCGTTTACGGAATTAGCGGCAAACTGCCATTTCATACCGGTGGGGAACCCGCCGCCGCCGCGTCCGCGCAGGCCGGATTTTTTAACTTCGTCAATAACCTCCTGCGGAGTCATGGTAGTAACGGCTTTGGCAAGCGCCTCATAGCCGCCTACCGCAATATATTCTTCTATCTGTTCAGGGTTAATGGCGCCGCAGTGTTCAAGCACCAGGCGTTTTTGCTTTTTATAAAAATTAATTTCCGAATAGGAAGGAATCTGTTCATGCGTAAGCGGTTCATGGTATAAAAGACGTTCAACAATGCGCCCTTTAAACAGATGGCTTTCTACAATTTCTTCCACATCTTCCGGTTTTACGCGGCAGTAAAAAGTACCTTCCGGGTAAATAATTACCAGCGGGCCATGCTCGCAAAAGCCGTGGCAGCCGGTTTCTACAATCATAACCTCGTCGCTCAGCCCTTTTTGTTCAAGCTGTTTGGCAAACTCCAGCTGCACTTCTTTGCTGCCCGCAGATTTACAGCCGGTACCGCCGCAGACAAGGACATGTGCTCTTATATGCTGCATAAAAAACCCTCCCCGATTTTATTCCTGTTCTATCTTGCCTACAACAAGCTCCTGCACTACTCTGCCGTTAACTACGTGTTCGGCAATAATTTTTTTAACATCTGCCGGTTTTACTTTGCCGTAGGTAATGCGCGGTTCTCCGGGCCGCACAACATCCACCAGCACTTCTTTTTCGCACATGCCGATGCAGCCGGTCTGCTGCACCTGCACATCCGTCAAATGGCGTACAGCCAGTTCGTCAAGCACGGCTTTCATTACTTCGCGCGCACCGGCAGCAATGCCGCAGGTGCCCATGCCGATAATAATTTTGGTAGTGCTGTTCTGACGGACTTTAATATCGTTCTTCAGCTTTTCCCTTAAAGCCTTCAAATCCTCCAAAGTTTTCATTTTATTCCTCCTGCCCGGCATGCAGCGCGCCAAGCTGCTGCCTCAGATATTCTTCAGTCCAGCGGTAAATTTCCGGATGCGCAAAATCGGTGTCTTGCCCCAAAACCTCACGCACTTGGCGAGTGTCAAAGCAAAAAGCGCCGTTTGCCGCTTTATAGTTAAAAACAAGGTTAAGTTCAGGCGCACCTGCCAGCAAAACGGCAATGCTGCCTGCAATATCGCCCAAAGGCGGACGGTCAATGTTATCTGCCTTAAAAGCGGCTTTAACAATTGTGCCCTCTCCCGGCTGCGATTTAATATCAAAATAACCGCCGCACTGGCTTGTTACCATATCCATAAAGGGTATTCCCATGCCTACTTTGCGCGTAAGGCGTGTGGTAACAAACGGGTCGCGCACTTTTTTAACCATTTCTTCCGTCATGCCGCGCCCGTCGTCACTGATGGAAAAAGTAAAATATCCGTTTTCGTTTTCCTCAATGTCAATTTGCAGATTGCGGGCACCGGCCTCAACCGAGTTTTGCGCCAAATCAAGTATATGCAGTGAAAGTTCTCTCATAATTACTGGTATTTTGCCAAAATAGCCTTTAATTTATCCGGCGTCAGCCTGCCGTGGGTATCTTCGTTAACCTGCATAACAGGGGCCAGGCCGCATGCGCCGATGCAGGCAACCGTTTCCAGCGTAAAGCGCAGGTCGTCAGTTGTATGGCCTGCTTTAATGTCAAGTTCTTTTTCCAGCGCCTGCAGAATGGTTTTGCCGCCGCGTACGTGGCAGGCAGTGCCCTGGCATACGCGGATAATATTGCGCCCGCGCGGATTAAGATGGAACTGCGAATAAAAAGTTACAACGCCGTAAATCTGCGCAATGGGGGTGCCGGTTTGTGCGGCAACATATTCCAGCGCGTCTTTAGGCAGATAATTATACAAGGATTGCACTTCCTGTAAAATCGGAATCAGTGCGCCCTTAACGCCTTCATATTTGGCAAGGATTGCGTCAATGCGGGTCTTTTCCGGATTTTCGCCGCCGCAGCAGCTGCATGTTCTCTCCACAAAGCTCATAGTACATTCTCTCCTTACTGTTAAATTTAAATGTACATATATTACTATAACAAAACACCGGCTTATATGCAACACTAATTAACATGTATACTTTGATTAGTATACACTATATCATTTTTAATAATCACGGTTCTCCAAAAAACAGCCCGGCTGCCAGCTGCGCCCGTCTTCTGCCGCAAGCGCCAGTTTCAGCTCCGCCACCGTTAAATTTTTAACCGTAATTAAATTTTTAGGGCCGTTAATAAAGCTGTCCATCATGTGCGCGTCGCTGTCGGTAACATAGTTTAAGCCGCCAAGCGCCATTTTTAATTTCTGCGCTTTCAGCTCTTTAATGCCGGCAAGGCTTATTTCCGCCGCTGCCAGCCCCATATCCGAAGGCAGAAAGCCAAGCTGCATCAAAAGGCTGTACGAAGGCCTGTCTACATGCGCTGCTATTGCCATGCCGCCCAGGGCATTTACCTTTTGTATAACTTCCGCAGCAGGCATTTTTAAAGGCCCAAGCAGCATGCGTTCTTCTTCGGCTATAAAGTTATCGTCGTCATCAACAATAAACTGCGCGCCAAAACGCTCTGCATTATTTTTAAGCCCGCTCATATTGGCATCAACTATTTTCTGCCACGCAGCCAGCTGCTCCAGCGTATCAAACAGCACAACTATGTGCGCTTCTTCGCGGCATTCAACTTCCATGCCCGGAAAAACCTTAACACCGTAGCTTTTGGCTGCTTCAACCGCAGCCGCGGCATTGGCGGAAGCATTATGGTCCGTAATAGCAACCGCGTCTACGCCGTACTGCGCCGCCCGCATAACAATATGGTGCGGCGTCATTTCTATTTCCGCGCAGGGCGAAAGCAAGGTATGGATATGGAAATCAGCCAGTAAGGTTTTCATTTTCCGTTGGTAATGCCAAGGGCATAAAGCTGCCCGGCTACAACATAAGCAGGCAAATCAGTAACGGCAATGTTTATATTATTGGCATCGGCTTTTTTCAGCGTTTCTTCTTCTACCGGAGCGCCGCCTGCCACAACCACCGCCGCAAGGCCTATTAAAGATGCCACTGCAGCCACGTTCTGATGCCCCTGCATTGTTACCCATACCATGCCGGGTTCGGCCTGACCCATAACATTGCTTAAAAGGTCAGAAGCATAGCCGCCTGTAACCTCGGCCTGCATGTCGCCGGTATGAGTTAAAAGCTGCAAATTCAAGCTGTTAATTACTTCCTTTATCTGCATTGTTTTCTTCTCCGTTATCGTTAAAATCGTTATTGTCAATAGGTATCTGCCGTGCAAGTTCCAGCATGCCGTGCGCAAGTTTTTTAACGCTGGCACGCAGTTTAAAAATGCAGTCTATTTCCGTTGCCTTACCCTGAACAATATCTTCCGCAAGGCACTGGCAGTTTGGCGCGCCGCAGGCACCGCAGTCCAGCCCCGGCAGGGAATTGAGCACTTCTTCCATTTGTTCAAACTTCTTCATGGCTTCCAAAATATCGTCGTCAAGCTGCATCATCGGGCGCGGCACCAGTTTTTTTACATAAGCGCCTGATTTTGGGAAGCCCTCGCAGACCATGCTCTGCTGCATTGCCTCCACCCTGTCTGCCGGTTCGTGTTCACGCATCCGCGCAAGGCGCAGCTTAAGGTTCTTTTCCGCCACAAATTTATTTTCAGCCGTCAGCGGGCCGCCGATACAGCCGCCGCTGCACGCGCTGCATTCCACATAATCAACGTCCGGCATTTTATTCATGGAAATCTGCTCCAGCACGTCATACACGTTTTCTATGCCATGCACAGCCAGCCCTTTTTCCACGCCTACGGCCGCAAGTTCGCCGCCGTAACAGCCCCAGCCCATGCCGTAGGAAGAAGCCGCGGTTATTTTTTTGCTTTCTTTAACGCTGCCGATAGAACGCATCAGCCTGCCGTAAATTTCCGAAATGGCAATGCTGCCGCTGAGCTGCGTATGCACTACGTCTACCGACTGGCGGATATTGGCGTCTTTCGACGGGCATGGCGCCAGAAACCATACGCCAATCTGCGATTCTTCAAGCCCCAGCCGTTCCATGGCCTCTTTTTTTACATAAATTGCGGCAGCCTCCACAGGCGGAAGCACCGGCACCACCTGTTTGATAAGTTCCGGGAACTTAACCTGAATAAGGCGCAGCACCGCCGGGCAGGTGCAGGAAATTAAAGGCTTGCGCCCGCCATTGTAGTTTTTAATGTAGTCTGCAATTTCCAGGGAAATATATTCCGAAGCCACAGCCACGTCAAAAATTTCATCAAAGCCAAGGTTGCTTAAGCCCCCACGTATTGTTTCCTCCGAAATATCGGCCGGAAACTGCGCGTACAGCGAAGGAGGAGGCAAAACGATATTATATTGGTATTTTTGTATTTCTTCCAGTTTGTCCGAATATGCTTCTACCGCGTGATACGCACAGCGGCGCATACATTCGCCGCAGTCTATGCAGCGCGCCGCGATAAGTTCGGCCTTGCCGTTGCGCACCCTGATAGCATCGGTAGGGCACGCCTTAACGCAGGTTACGCAGCCTTTGCATTTAGAAGGCACAAAACGGACGGAATGAATATAGCCTTCTGCCAATGGGCTCACCTCTTTTACAAGTCTTCGCTGATATGCTTAAACTCCATTGTGATGGAGGTTCCTTCTCCTATTTTAGATTGTATGTCAAATTTATCACTGCATTTCATCATGTTGGGCAGGCCCATACCGGCACCAAAACCCATCTGGCGGATATAATCCGGTGCTGTCGACCAGCCCTCCTGCATGGCAAGCTTAATATCCGGTATACCGGGGCCGTGGTCGGTAATGTTTATTACTGTATGGTCCTGAAAAATTTCCGCAGCAACCTTGCCGCCGCCGGCGTGAATAAGCACGTTCATTTCCGCCTCATAAGTGCCGATGGCTATGCGGCGCACAATATCTGCCGGTATGCCTATTTTCTGCAGCATGCGCTTAATGCCGCTCGATGCTTCCCCGGCGCGGTCAAAATCGCCGCCTGCCACGTCATAGCTTATTTTTACAGATTTAGCCTCCGTCATAACCCGCAGCCCCCTTTTTCCTGCGAACATCCGCGCAGCCCGGCCACATATAACAGCCCGCAGGCTTCAAACAGAGTGCAGTTTGTTGAAAGCACCGGCATCTGCGCTTCACGCGCAAAGTCCAGAAAATCCGGCCCGGGCAGCTTGCCGCGTACTATAATAATGCCGCACAAATCGGTAATGCCCGCCGTACGGATAACCTGCATATTTGTAAGGCCTGTACACAAAAGGGTATTGCATTTGGTAAAAGCCAGCACATCACTCATAAGGTCGCTGCCGCAGCAGGTTTCAACGGGGCGTTCCATCAATTCTTCTCCCACAAGGATTTTTGCTTTTAAAACCCTCTGTACATCCTTTAAATTCATTTTTCCCTCCATAAAAATTAAAAATTTTCTGATTTTATTGTAGCGTGTCTGTCCCGGTATGTAAAGCAATTTTCTGCCGCCCGCTGCGGCTCAGCCTGTTTAAAAGGCTGCACTGCATCATTACCATCGACACGCACCAGAACAAAAGTCCCATATCCATATTAAAGTATACATGGTCGGTAAGGCCGCCTGCCAAAATGCCAACCAATGCCGCCAGATACCCCTGCCCTACGGCGCGCAGCCACGGGCGCACGCCTTTTACCGCCAGCTTAAAGGCATGCCAGGCAAAAACGGCAAGCACCAGCACAAAAACAATCAGCCCGTGCCAGCCGAGCTCTGCCAGAATATTAAGCATCAGGTTATGGCAGTGGTACATAATTACATTGGGGTTGTTCAAATAAAAATCGTATTCCGGGTAAATATACTGAAACCCGTACCAGCCTACGCCGTAAGGGTGTTCTTCTATAATAAAAAGCGTGCTTTTAAGATAGGCAAAGCGCAGCGCCACGGAGGTATCCTGCGTGCCGAAAATAGACATCAGCCTGTGCCATACCGCACCGTGCATAAAATATACGCCGCCTGCCGCACAAACTGCCAGCGGAACAAGCCATTTGCGCCAGAAAAACAAAAAGTAAAAAATCATGGCGCAGGCGCAGGCCACCCAGTTGCCGCGCGAAAAAGTATAAACAAGGCTTATGCCAAGCACTGCTGCCAGCACCAGTAAAAAACCGCGTATTTTACCCGTTGTTATTTTTATAAACGGCACGGCTATGCTTAAAAGCAGCACCAGATAACCGGCAAAAATATTGGGGTTAATTAAAGTGCCGACAACGCGTGTTTTTAGTTCCGGAAACTGCGAAGGGTCTACCCACGGGTCGGTAGGCACAACGCCGGTAAAATGCTGGTAAATGCCAAGCAGGCCGTTGGCAAAGCCTGCCAGCAAAAGCACGGCCAAAAGCTGCAAAGGGCGCGGCCATTCGCGCGGCTTCTGCCAGTCAAAATCAAGTTTGCCATCGCCGCCGTAGCGCAGTACAAGCCATACCAAAAGCACGTACTGCCCCACAACGTAGCCAAAATTATAGGCCGAAACGGCACTATCTGCCGAAAAGCGCAGCGAATACCAGGTAATTGCCAAAAGCAGGTATAAAAGCCCCTGCTGTACGCGCGGCAGCACAGGCACGCGCTTTAATTTGCGGTACTTAACGGCCACCGCCAGCCCGGCAAAAAAAGTTACCGCCACCATCAGCAGCGTAAACACCTGGTTTACCGGTATTACTGCCGCCGTAAAAAGCAGCAGCAAAAATACATATTTTTCTGCACTGTGGTATTTGGCAACGCCGCCCATTAATTGCACCTTGCCTTTTCTTTCATTAATCTTGTTTTAAACGTGCCTACCAAATATAATGAACCGCAAATAACTACAACGCCGCCGCTGCCGGCTTCGTTAACCGCCTCAAGGTACGCCTCATAAACGTCACTGCGCGGCGCGGCGTTAGCGCCGATAATATTTGCCAGCTCCTGCGGCTTTGCAGCCCGTTCGCCGCCGTCTGCCGGTACGGTGTAAACCAAATCCATCGGGCGCACAATGGTATGCAGAACTTGCTGCATATCCTTATCTCCCATCATGCCGATAACAAAAATGCGTTTCTGATTTGGATAAAATTTATCAAGCGCCTTGCGCAGCGCTTCCGCACCGTTGGGGTTATGCGCGCCGTCTAAAATAACATCCGGCTTTTCGCCAATGCGCTCCAGCCTTCCGGGCCAGAAGGTATTGGCAACGCCGATATGCAGCGCAAGTTCGTTAATGCGGTCATCCTGCTTGGAAACAAGTTTTGCCGCCACTATTGCAACAGAAGCATTGGCAATCTGATGTTCACCGGCCAGTTTAATGGTGTAATCACTGCTGTAAACATCGCCTGCATGCAGGGTAAAGGTCTGCCCGTCCATCGTGCTTTCTTTTTCTTCACCCCAAAAAGCGCGCCCGTAAATATACACCGGCGCCTGCTTAAACATGCTTACGGCGCGTATAGGCCCAATGGCGTCGTCGCCCGCAGCCGCCGTAACCACAGGCACTTTTTCTTTTATAATGCCTGCTTTCTGCATGGCAATGCGCTCTATGGTAGTTCCGAGCTTGTCGCAGTGGTCAAGCGCCACATTGGTAATAACGCTTACCACCGGCGTAATTACGTTAGTGCTGTCCCACAGGCCGCCAAGCCCTACTTCTATAACGGCATAATCAACTTTTTCCAAAGCAAAATGCAAAAAAGCCGCCGCCGTTAAAACTTCAAACTGAGTGGGCTGTTCGCACACGCCCTTGGCAACAATGCTGTCTGCCGCCTGCTTAACGGCGCTTATAACCAGTGCAAAAGCCTCGTCCGTAATATCGTTATTGTTAATGCTGATGCGTTCGTTGTATTTTACAAGATGCGGCGAAATAAACTTGCCGGTTTTTAAATTACCTGCCAAAAGAATATTGGCAATCATGCTGCTTACGGAACCTTTGCCATTGGTTCCCGTTACATGCACGCTTTTAAATTTATCCTGCGGATTGTCAAGTTCTTTTAAAAGCGCTTCAATGCGCTCCATGCCAAGTTTAATGCCAAATTTTCCAAGGCTGTCCAAATAAGCCAAACTTTCATTATAATTCATTGTTGTTCTCCCGGTTATGTTAATATATGCAAAACGGCACGGCCAAAACTGCCGTGCCGTTTCAACCCTTTATTTAATTTTACTTTAATTCTGCCAAATATGCCATACGTTTTTTCACGGCTTCAATTTTACCGCTTAATTCTTCATATTTAGCACGCTCTTTGGCAATAACGTCTTCCGGCGCTTTAGCCAAAAATCCTGCATTGTTCAGTTTGCCGCCCGCGCGCTGCAAATCTTTTTCCATTGCGGCAAGTTCTTTGCTCAGGCGCTGGGTTTCTTTTTCAACATCAATCAAACCAGCTAAAGGCAGGTATACTTCAATGCCGGTTACAACGGCTGCCATGGCGTTTTCCGGTTTTTCGCCGTTAAGCGGGCGCAGCTCAAGGTTATCAATGCCGCCCAGCAGTTTAATGTAGCTGTCGTTATGGGCAACAACCTCGCGCAAATCTTCGCTTACAAGCATAATTGCCGGAATTTTCTTGCCCGGGTTGGCATTAACTTCGGCACGCATATTGCGGATAGCCTTAATGCTGTCCATAATGGCGTTCATGCCGCGTTCTGCTTCGGGATCAACCAGGCTTTCGTCAGCCACAGGCCATTTGGAAATCATAATGCTTTCCGCTTCGTGCGGCAGGCACTGGTAAATTTCCTCGGTAATAAACGGCATGTACGGATGCAAAAGCTTCATGGCAGATACCAGCACGGTTGCCAGTACATGCTGCGCGGTTGCGCGTTCAGCCGCAGCTTCTTTATTGTAAAGGCGCGGTTTGGCAATTTCAATGTACCAGTCACAAACTTCGCTCCAGATAAAATCGTAAATGGCGCGTCCTGCTTCGCCAAGCTCAAAGCGTTCCAACAGGCCGGTAACATCTTTAACGGTATCCTGCAAACGCGAAAGAATCCATTTATCGGCCAGCGTATAAGGCGCAAGTTCTGCGTCCTTGTCGTAGCCTTCCATATTCATCAGTGCAAAGCGCGATGCGTTCCAAATCTTGTTGGCAAAGTTGCGGGTGCCTTCCACGCGTTCCCAGTAAAAACGCATGTCGTTGCCCGGAGTGTTGCCGGTAATAAGCATAAAGCGCAGGGTATCGGCGCCGTATTTTTCAATAACTTCCAGCGGGTCGATGCCGTTGCCGAGCGATTTGCTCATTTTGCGTCCCTGGCTGTCGCGCACAAGGCCGTGGATAAATACTTTTTCAAACGGAATTTCCTTCATAAATTCCATGCCCATAATCAGCATGCGCGCAACCCAGAAGAAAATAATATCGTAACCGGTTACAAGCACGCTGGTAGGATAAAACTGTTTAAGCAGTTCGGTGTTGTCCGGCCAGCCCATGGTAGAGAACGGCCACAGGGCGGAACTGAACCAGGTGTCCAGTGCGTCCTCATCCTGATGGATATGCGTGCTGCCGCATTTCGGGCATTTTTCAAGGTCGGTGCGGCTGGCGCTCATTTCGCCGCAGTCATCGCAGTACCAAACCGGAATGCGGTGGCCCCACCAAATCTGGCGGCTGATGCACCAGTCGTGAATATTTTCCATCCAGCCGGTATAGTTTTTGGTAAAGCGTTCCGGCACAAACTGGGTGCGGCCGTCGGTAACGCAGTCCACAGCGGCTTTTACAAGCGGCTGCATTTTTACAAACCACTGCGTGGAAACAAGCGGCTCTACAATATTATGGCAGCGCTGGCAATGTCCAACCGCATGGCTGTGTTCTTCTATTTTAACAAGGTAGCCTTCTTCTTTTAAACGCGCAACAATCTGTTTGCGGCATTCGTAACGTTCCAAACCGGCAAAAGGCCCTGCTTCTTCCGTCATAATGCCGTCTTTGCCGATAACAACAATCTCCGGCAGGTTATGGCGCAGGCCCATTTCATAGTCGTTGGGGTCATGCGAAGGGGTAATTTTTACAGCGCCGGTACCGAATTTGGTATCAACATAACTGTCGGCAATTACCGGAATTTCGCGGTTCAAAATAGGCAGGCGCAAAGTTTTGCCGATAAGTTTTGCATAGCGTTCATCTTCCGGGTTAACGGCAACCGCGGTATCGCCGGGAATGGTTTCCGGGCGGGTGGTGGCAATGGTTAAATAGGTATCTTCTTCGCCAACAAACGGGTAGCGTACATACCACAAATGGCCCGGAGTATCTTCGTGTTCAACTTCAATATCGCTTAAAGCGGTATGGCAGTTAACGCACCAGTTGGTAATGCGGGTGCCTTTATAAATAAGCCCTTTTTCAAACAGGCTTACAAAAGTTTCGCGTACAGCGCGGCTGCACCCTTCGTCCATGGTAAAGCGCTTGCGCTCCCAGTCGCACGAAATGCCCAGGCATTTTAACTGGTTAATAATACGGTCGCCGTATTCTTCCTTCCAAGCCCAAACACGTTTTACAAATTCTTCGCGGCCAAGGTCAAAGCGGGTTTTGCCTTCTTCTTTTTTCAGCACTTCTTCTACCTTAATCTGGGTAGCAAGGCCGGCATGGTCATAACCGGGCATCCACAAGGTGTTGTCGCCCATCATGCGGTGCCAGCGGATTAAAATATCCTGCAAAGTGTTGTCAAGCGCATGGCCCATGTGCAGCTTGCCGGTAATGTTCGGAGGCGGAATTACAATGCTGAACGGCTTTTTGCCCGGTTCCGGCTCTGCATGGAAATATCTGTTCTTTTCCCAAAATTCATACCATTTCTTTTCAACAGAAGCGGGGTCATAAACTTTGGGGATGTTGTGTTCTTCTGTCATGTTTATTCCTCCAGTCATAAATTTGCAAAAGTAATAAAAAACGTCCTGTTTATTACAAACAGGACGACAAAATCGCGGTACCACCTATCTTCCCGGCCTAAGCCGGACACCTTGAAACGCTTAACGCACGCTTACGGGCAAGCTTACTTTCAGTTCAGCCTGCCAACTCCCGGACTACTTCAAAGCCATTGCTTTAGGCACGTTGCAGCCGTGCGCGCCCTCTCTGCAAAAGCCTGTGCTTTTACTACTTCCGTTCATAGTTATTAACAATATTTTGATAGTTAATATCTTATCAATTTCAAGGCGCGCTGTCAAGCGCAGAACAGGTTTATAAAGTTATTTTGTTTTACCGGCAGGTTCGTGGCAATGGCAGCAGCCGCCGCTTTCGCAGCCGGAACAGCCACCGCCCGGGCAGCCTATACATTCGCCGCGGCGGAATTTTTTCCAGCAATAGCGCGCCGCCATAACAATTGCAGCAAGTAAAACAGCACTGATAATCCATGTAGCCACAGCTGTTTGCTCCTTTCTTTAAAAGACGCTGTAAACTGCGCAGGAACAAAGCCCGCGCAGTTTACGTTTTAACATTATTATATCACAAAGGTTTTAATTAAGCATTTACCGAACGCAGGGATTCTTTAGCTTTCGGCGCCGGGCGGAACATCATATACAGCATGATGATCGCAACCACGCAGGCGGCAGCAGTCATGCCCGTAAAGGCTTCGCCCATGATGAGCACAAGCCCGAACTGATAAATCATAAAGGTCATGGCATAAGCAAATACGTTCTGGAAGATGATGGCAAACCACAACCATTTGCGGCTGCCGAGTTCTTTGTTCATGGTGGTAATTGCTGCCAGGCACGGGCTGTCAAGCAGGTTGAATACCAGGAAGCTGAACGCCGCCATCGGATTTTGGAACATGCCCATGGTTGCTGCCCACAAGCTTGCATCGTCTTCGGCAAGTTCACCAACGCCAATCAATACGCCGATGGTGCTGACAATGGCTTCCTTAGCAACGAAGCCGGAGATAGAAGCCGCAACAGCCTGCCATTCGCCGAAGCCCAGCGGTGCAAAAATCCAGGCGATTGCCCCGCCCATGGAAGCGATAAAGCTGTCTTCAGGTTCTACCATGCCATAACCTTCAGCGCCAATGCCGTAGGTGGAAAGATACCACATTACCACGCAGACAAGGAACAGAACGGTTGCAACCTTTTTAATGAAGGCAAAGCAGCGTTCCCAGGTATGCAGCAATACGTTTTTAGCAGCCGGAATATGGTACTGCGGCAGTTCCATAACAAACGGTGCAGGGTCGCCTGCAAACATTTCGGTTTTCTTTAAAATAAGGCAGGAAAATATAACGGAAATAATACCGATGAAGTACATAATCGGTGCCATGTACCAGTCGCCGCCCATAATCGCACCGGTAATCAAAGCAATAACCGGCAGTTTTGCGCCGCAGGGAATGAAGGTTGTGGTCATAATCGTCATACGGCGGTCGGTTTCAGTTTCGATAGTGCGGGTTGCCAGAATACCGGGCACGCCGCAGCCGGAGGAAATAAGGAACGGAATGAAGCTCTTGCCGGACAGGCCGAACTTATGGAAAATACGGTCCATAATAAACGCGATACGCGCCATATAACCGCAGTCCTCAAGCAGCGCCAGCAGGAAGAACATAATTGCCATCTGCGGCACAAAGCCAATCGGTGCGCCAAGGCCGCCGATAATGCCGTCAACCACCAGCGATACCTGCCATTCGGCAGCACCGGCATTTTCCATAGCTTCCTGTACGGAAGGCATAATCATTTCGCCGAACAGCACGTCATTGGTCCAGTCGGTAACATCCGTGCCGATTGTAGTAACGGCAATATAATAAACAAAGAACATTACGGCTGCAAAAATAGGCAATGCCAAAATGCGGTTCGTAACAATCTGGTCAATCTTATCGGAAGTAGTCATGCCTACTTTAACTTTTTTAACACAATCAGCCATTAAGCCGGTAATGTAATCATAGCGGGCGTTGGTAATGATGCTTTCGCAGTCATCATCAAGCTTTTCTTCAACGCCGGCAATAATATTTTCAAGCTGCTTTTGAATAACATCCGGCAGATTATATTTAGCCCATACTTCGCGGTCGCGCTCAAACAATTTAACAAGCGTCCATCTTGCACCGGTTTCCGGCAGGGAGCTGCCCATAATGTATTTAATTTCTTCCAGCGCTTTTTCAACATCAGCGTTAAAATGCAAGGGTTTACACTCAACGTTTTTGGCTTTGGCCATTTCAACGGCTTTGGCGGCAGCTTCTTTCAGCCCCAGCCCGCTTAAAGCGGAAGTTTCAACAACCGGGCAGCCAAGTTTTCTGCCAAGCGCCGCAGTATCAATTTTATCGCCGTTTTTACGGACAATATCAATCATATTCAGCGCAATAACAACAGGCACGCCCATTTCAAGCAGCTGGGTTGTTAAATACAGGTTGCGTTCAATGTTGGAACCGTCCACCAGGTTTAAAATAACATCAGGATGTTCATTAATAATATAATTACGGGAAACAACTTCCTCCAAAGTATACGGAGAAAGCGAATAAATACCCGGCAGGTCGGTAACAATTACATCGCTGTAACCTTTCAGCCTGCCTTCTTTTTTCTCAACAGTAACGCCCGGCCAGTTGCCAACATACTGGTTCGCGCCGGTTAAATTGTTAAACATGGTTGTTTTGCCGCAGTTAGGGTTGCCAACCAATGCAATTTTTACAGCCACTTCAATCCCTCCTCAAATCATTCAATCACAATGTTTTCAGCTTCGCCTTTGCGCAGCGAAAGCTCGTAGCCCCTTACAGTCACTTCAATAGGGTCACCGAGCGGCGCAACCTTACGCACATAAATTTCTGTGCCCTTGGTAATGCCCATATCCATAATACGGCGTCTTACAGCGCCTTCTCCCCCAAGCCGGCTTACTTTAACAGTCTGGCCGCACTCAACATTTTTAAGCGTTTTCATGGCATACCTCCGTTAAATCATTATTTTTGAAGCAAGATCTTTGTTTAAAGCAACACGCGCGTCTTTAACATTGACGATTAAATTTCCGGCAAGTTTGGATACGACGGTAATAGCTGCCCCTTCTACAAACCCCATGCTTTCCAAAAAACGTACTGTTTCATTTCTTCCGCGTACGGCTTTAATGGTGTTTACCTCGCCGGTTGCGGCAAAAGTCAACGGCATAATTGGAACCATCCCCTTCTTCTGTATAGCCGGAGCTAACCTTATATTGCTTTTCAAGTTAGTTTATTCTAACTTTCTTTGCAAATTGTAGTTTACTACTGCTAACAAGTTTTGTCAATAAGTTTTAGTAAACTTTTTTGTAAATAAACTTTTACAAAACATACTTGACAAAAAAACAAAGCCTTATTACAATTTAGTTAATCTTTTTGCACTGCAACTACAGTACAAGCTGATCAGGCCGTAAAACCGGCCGGGCCTTACGGCAGCAGATTATCCTACATCTGCGGGACAGGAGTAGTTCCGCAGATGTATTTTGTTTTAAGGAGAAATTTAAATGCAGCAAGACCAATCTTTAAATCAAACCCTTGCCCTCAGCACGGTAAAAAAAGGCATTGCCCTTAACGTGTTTCTGGCAGCCTCCAAATTTGCCGCAGGCATTTTGGGCCATTCGGCCGCCCTTGTTTCGGATGCAGTCGATTCGGCGTCTGATATTTTCAGCAACCTTATTGTTATGGCCGGCATAAAAATATCGCACAAAGCCTCCGATATGGAACATCAGTACGGGCACGAACGCATGGAATGTGTTGCCTCCATCATCATGTCGGCGCTTCTGGCTCTGGCAGGTGCGGGCATCGGCTTTGCCGGAATACAAAAAATACTGCACTTTTCCGCAGAAGGCGAACTGGCCGCGCCGGACGGCATAACGCTTGCCGTTGCAGCCCTTGCCATTATAAGCAAGGAAGGCATGTACTGGTACACCCGCAGTGTAGCCAAAAAAATAAACAGTGGCGCGCTTTTGGCAGACGCCCTGCACCACCGCAACGACGCCTTAACCTCCGTCGGCAGCCTTATCGGCATCAGCGGAGCCATGCTTGGCTACCCCATTTTTGACCCGCTGGCCGCCATTGCCATTTGCCTGATGATTATTAAAGGCGCATACGATGTTTTTACCGACGCTATCGACCGTATGGTAGACCGCAGCTGCGACGAAGAAACAGTTGAAAAAATGCAGGAGCTTATTGCCGCACAAAAAGGCGTAGACCACGTAGACAAACTGCAAACGCGCATTTTTGGCTCGCGTGTATATGTGGATGTTGAAATAAGCGCCGACGACCACTTAACCCTTGTTGAAGCACACGCCATTGCCGAAAACATTCACGAACAGATAGAAAAACAGTTTCCGGAAGTTAAGCACTGCATGGTGCATATTAACCCCTGCAGCGAAACGCACCATAATTTTTAAAAAGAAAAAAGCAATACCATTCTTACATTTTAAGTAAGAGGTATTGCTTTTATTTTTATTTGCCTTTAACAATTATGGATATTGAAGGCTGACTCATGTTAAATAAATTTGCTAAAAACACCTGACTCAATCCTTCTTCGTGGTACAGGCGGTAAATTTCTTTGTTGCGTTCAGCTCGTGTCTTAAAAGACTGAACCGCTACTTCCGTTTGACTTAAACTAATGCCGCTGTCGCGGACTACCATAATTTTGCGCGTGCCATCTGCGCTTTTTATTTTCAGTTCCCATGTCGGCATGCCGCTTTTGCTGCGTGGGTTATACAAGAAAAATTCTATTGTGCCGTCACCGGCGATGTGTTTTAAGGTTTCGTTGTCTAATGTAGGAGCAGGCATGGTTACACCTCTTTTTTATAATTTATATTATTACTCATTTAGTTTTTCGGATTTGAATTTCTGTTTTTGTTTTTATTTACGTTGCTACTAATTTACGCTCCGTCTTTGATGATAGTTTAATACTTCTCACAAAAACGCTATTATTCATCTTCATTCTTTTGACTGAGCAAAAGAAATTTGGGATGCTAAATTTTATTCCCTGTTCAGTCATAAAATTTGCCTGGCTTCGCTGTCACAATTATAAACTTCGCTTAACGCTCGTTTCTAATTGGCGACTCAGCCAAAGAAAACTCCTGCGGCGAGCGGATTTTTTTACCGCAAGCATGTTTGTCTAAAAACGCCAAAAATTGGCGGAACTCGCTGCGCTCAAACACCGGGAAATTTTTATTGTTTTTCAGTAAATCCCGCTAAATTTTTAATGCCGCATTATTACTGTGTCACACTTTGCTGCTCCTTATTTTATGCAAGTATCTGTCATACGCTGAACATACACCCCAAAATTGGCGGCACCACTGTTACCTTAGTTAAAAATTTACTAAAGTACGAATTTTAGCAAAGCACGACTTTCAAAAAACAGGCGAAAACTTTAAATAACAAGGCACTTGCAGCGTTTGCCGAGGACTGTTTGAGATTGCGCAGCAAGCGAGTTCCGCAGGAGCTGCAAGTGCCAAACTTATTTGATGCTGAGCCATTAAGTTTTTTACTGAGTCGCCAATTAGTGCCAAGCTGAAAGCGCAGGTAATAATTGTGCCAGCGAAGTATGCAAATTTTGCGATTGAATAATGAGCAAAATTTACGTTCCTCTATTTTTTATACCATGTAACTTTTTGGTCCCTTCAAAAAGTTACATGGATGAGCATGTTATGAATAAAAATTACTATCGTATTTGCAAAGACGCAACTCTTATTTTTATCTAAAATAAACACTAAATCTATAATTTAATATTAAAACTTTCATAAAACAAAAGGGAGCAATGCTCCCTTTTGTTTTTAATTAAAACGTCCACTGTACACCAACATTAATCTGATAAGTTTCGTCGTTATCATTACCGAAGGATTTTTCAAAATCCATGAAGGCATAGCTGTTTTTGCTCATCTGGGTTGCAAAGCCAAAACCTACATCATACCAGGTTCCTTCGTTTTCGTAGCTGATGCCAGCCCATTTGTTATCACTGGATTTATCAAGTACTCTTACATCCTGGTCGCCAAGGAATTCATGCAGCACGTCTGCTTTAATGTAAACGGTGCTCTGTTTTTCTTCGCCAAAGTCTTTACCAAGGCGGAAGCCTGCACGCCCGATTAAGCTGTTGATACCGTCAACACTTACTTTTGTGCCCTGGTTGGTTGTATAATCAGCACCCGTTACACGTGCCAGCTGTGCCTGTACCTGAGGCTCAAAGTACCAGTCGTTGCCAATATCTTTTTTACGTCCGTATTCTGCACTTACGCTGAATACGTTGTTGCTGTAATCGCCGGTTACAGGCTTACCGTTTGCCATGGTATAAACTTCAAAATCATTGGAGAGGTGTCCCCATTTGGCAACATAATCAACATAATGCCCTTTATCGCCCATCCAGGTATCGTACAGCCACAAACCGTAACGGTCAATTTCGCCCTTGCCGGCAATATCGCTGTAACCTGTATCGCCGTGCATATAGTCAATTGCCATGCCTACGCGGCGCTCGCCGTTTTCACAGTCCTGCTTTTTGTCGTAGCCAAGTTCGTACATGGTATTCTGGCTGCGGTAAGCATCAGTTTTGCCAATTCTGTCGTGGCGGATGCGTACCCACATGCCTTCGTCTTCTTCGCCGTTAATGTAACGTGCTTCACCAAGGCGTTTGTTCAGCCTGTCCATATAAATAGCGTTGCTGTAATTAGCGCGGCTCATGTTCAAAATGGTTTTACCTGTGTCGGAAATTTCTTCGCCTTTACGAGCAACAATTTTAAAGTTAGTTACTTCATCAAGACCAGTATTATTGTCCGCCGCAACAATCTCAGCAGCTTCTTCATTTTCTGCCATTAGCATAATATTATTAGCAACAGTTTCTGTTGTATCTTCCTGCGTACCGTTGCTTAAATCAAAGAAATCATTTACAGAATCGTTACCCGGTTTTTCCACGTTCGCATCTCCGCCAGTAGTAGAGTTATAAGCAGAGTTCTCACTGTTGCCAACATAACTGTCAGTATCAACTTCGTATTCAACATCAAAAGCAGAGCCTGTTCCCTGACTTCTTACCGTAAAGTTTGCCTTGCTTCCTTCACCAACAGTTGCAAAACGTAAGCCGTTGAACCCACCAGCATTAATTTCGCCGGATGTTACTTCTTCCTGCAAATAAATATCATACTGCGCAGTCTCTCCGTTAACACCTTGTGCATTTTTAATATACAGCATATCACTTGCACTTCTGTCGCCATCAAGGTTCATATAAAATCTTGTATCACCTTTTAAGGTACCAATAGTAAGCGCACTGGCATTGCTGTTCAAATCTTCTTTTGCTTTTTCAAGGCTGATAAGTGTATCTTCTGCATTACCTGTGGTTGTAAGGCTAGTAATCCAGCTTTGTCCAGTTACATCCCATCGTGAGCCTACCCCCATAGTAAGGTTTACTGTGCCATTTGCTTTAATTTCACTGCTGAACGCTGGATTAAAGAAACTGTTTTCGCTATCAACCGCACCGTGACCAGTATTTAATCCAGCATCGCCGTAATCATCGGCACGTCCGGTTAAACTGCCACCTTTGCCAAGGTCAACCGTTAATTTGCCATTATTACCAGCAAGCAAATTGCCATGAATATTCATTTTTGCATCCGAAGCAGCTCTTGTAGTTGTGCTGTTAGGCGTAATATTTACTTCGCCGCCATAAGCAGACAAAATATCGCCGGTTATAGAACTGTCAGACTCGTAATTAACTTTAACGCTTGCTCTCTTACCAACTATAGTATCATAATTAAGAATATCATTCAGAGAAAGGTTTTCCAAACCTGTTGCTGTGCCTGCGGCAATAGCAATATCTTTGCTGTTAGTTTGCTTATCATAACTATCGGTACTAATTGCCGTTAAACCGGTAATATCAATATCCGCCGTATCATAAGCCCAAACAACACGTTCAAGGTCACTCGAATTACTATCAGCATATGTGCCAAGAATATTGTAATCACCGTCTAACGATATATTCGCACCTTTTTCCGCATATAAAGCAGAAATTACATTTTTATTTGTAAGCCCACCGGCATTAGCTATATAGGCATTAGATAAAACCATATTTGAAGTACCGCCAAGTGTTACATCCGTTTTAGCTGTATCAGTATGACCACTTGCATATACAGCACCACGCAATAAGTTAGTTTCTCCTGCCGTTAAATCAACATCACTTTGCCCTGTTGCATTAATTGCATAAGATTTACCATAGCCACGATTAAGTTCGCCTGCGTAAATAAGATTAACGGAATTGGCATTTAATGTAACAACACCTTCCTTTTGGGAATTTATGCCTATACCTTTTGCGCCAGTAACAACAATTTTAGTTATATCAGAGTCAAAATCTACAATTCCCTTATTGTTAGATATGCCATGTACTAAATCACCGTTAGCATTGTCTACAACAGTAACATTTATAGATTTAGATTCGATATTTACTTGTCCTTCTTCCTTATCTATTCCTGTAGCTGTAGCTGCACGGACACCATATAATATTGCTTTTTTATCAGCATTGCCAATTAACTGTATATCAGTTATATCCGAAATAATATTTTCATCTTTTCCTATGTTTATAATACCACCATTAACACCAATACCTTTTAATTGACTACCAACACTATTACCGTATACAGTAATATAATTTTCTTTTGCATCTAAATTAACTATATTCTGTGTATCTGAAGTTTTATGTGTTTTGGTAACAGATATACCATCTGTTGTTGCAGTAATATCGTTAATATTAACAGATTTAACATTAACTTCTGAGTCTCCACTATATTTAGCAGCAGAAGTTCCTACTACAATACCCTGATTTCCGTTAATACTAATATTTTTTGCTTCTAAATTTACTTGTCCTGCATCATTAACTTGTACACCAATATCTGATTTATTTAATTCATTCAAAACTTTTTCATTATAATTATTAATAATATTGTTAATAATTATATTTCCATTTTGACTTTTTAAATCTACACTACCTTCATCTGATGCTACAACGCCAATTGAAGCCGTTCCTTGTTTTTCATCAAATTTTCCTTTTGCATTAATCACAATATCTTTATCTACTTCTATATTTACAGTACTTTTTTTAGTAGAACTAATGCCTTTTGCGTTATTAGAATTTGTTAAAGCATTAATTTTAAAAGTATCTAAATTCAATAAATCAATTGATCCACTCTCATTCACATTAATACCTGTTGCTGCACCATTATCTGTTTGTGCCAAAATAGAAAAATCTTTAATAGAATTAGTATTTATAATACTTCCTCCAGCATACCAATTGTTCAACGCAGTAACATTAATACCTGTGGAATCACCTTTTTCAGATATTGCATTAATTTCTAATTTATCACTATCAGGTGTATTTGTATTTAAATCAACTTGAGCCCAATTATTTAAATAAATACCAGTTACATCACTATCTTTATTTTCAACTTTAATAAGTCCTTGTTTGCCAGATAAATTAATTTTATTAATTCCACCATCATATTCATCAACCTTGCCACCATAAGCTATATTTGCATAAATACCATTTGTATTTGCAGTAATAATATTATTACCATTTTTAGCAGTTACATTAACAGTACCGCCACCTGCAACTTGTATACCATTATCGCCAGCATTAATTGTATTTTCTTTAGCAGTTAATGTAACATTACCTATCCCATCAACACGGACACCGTCTCCGCCATCTGCTGTAATGATATTTTGACCTTTTTCAGCTTTTAAAATCACATCACCATTGCCACGATGGTCAATACCGTTATTAGTCGCAGTAATTTTATTAACTCCATTATTTGCATTTGCAATTAAATCAATACTCGTTCTACTTCCTTCAGCAGTATAAATACCGTCAGAATGTTCACCAATTACTGTAATAGTATTATTCGCACCCTGTAAAGTAATAGTGCTACCGGCATTTTCTGTTACATTAATGCCATCACCTACATCATCAGAACTTCCTTCTTTAGTTGTAACATTAATGATATTGTCATCTTTAGCAATAAGTGTAATATTTCTATCAGCTTCTAATCTAATGCCATATTTACCAGATTGAAGTGTTATAGACTCATCGCCTTTTACCGTAACAGGCACTTCATTATATTTTTTAATTTCAATAGCACTAATATCATCAGTACCTTCAATAATTAATGATTCATGATATTGAGGCTGTGGATCTTCTGTATCATCCGTTATTGGACCAATGGATTCCGCCCACGCAGTTCCATACACACCAGTGCTTAACATTAAACCTAATATGATTGCCCTTTCTAAATTTTTCCTTCTTTTCATCTGCTTCACCTCATAAAAAATTAATAGTATAATTTAATTGGAATTTTATAATATTAAAACGTATTGGTAGAAATTCCAATCTATTATACCATACCGTCTCCCCCCGCAAGCAAAAGTTCGCACGCTCGCGCAGGCGAACTTTCCTATGGGTGGGAGACTCCCCGGCGCCGCAGAGACTCCGACTCCGCTCGGAGCTCTTTGCGGCTTTTACGTACCCGTTATTAAGGTATAAAAAAAGCAGTCATGCAAATCACAAATTTGCATGACTGTTCGGCGTTTCGTCAAATAAGCGGATAAAATAAAGTAAATTTTAGGGCATTTATTTACTTTTTGTGCTTTGTATATATGTTTATATTTATTCCTTTCATTTTTACTCATGCTCATTCTTTGTAACCAAAGAATTTTCGGACGGTAAATTTTACTCCCTATTCGGTCATAAAATTTATCTGGCTTCGCTCAAACACTTTTTTTGCCATTTTTCTTAGCACATCTTGCTAAAATCCGATGCCGCGTGTTACCGGCATCGTACTTTATAACTTTTTATTAATTGGTTATTCCACAATGTACTTTGGCAGTCTCTTTTAAAAGTAAGGCAACACCACAATAAAACAATAAAGCAGTATCCAAAGTACGAATTTGGGCGAAGCGCGACTTTCAAAAAATAAGCGAAAACTTTAAATAACAGGTACTTGCAGCATTTGCCGGAGGATGTTTGAGCGCAGCGAGTTTCCGTAGGCGCTGCAAGTGGCAAACTATTTTGATACTGAGACGTTAAATTTTTTGAGGAGCGAAGGCTTTTTGGTTACTTTTTAGCCTACAAAAAGTAACATAAATGAAAATATATGAGTTAAAAGCAGTAACCTAATTGCAACGGTGCAACATAAAAATTTATTTACGTATTCAACAAAAAAGCCCAGCCTTTTAGCTGAGCTTTTTAATAAACTATTTACTTTTTATTTTGCGGCAATTACTTCAATTTCGCAAAGTACGCCTTTGGGTATGCCTTTTACGGCAACGCAGCTGCGTGCAGGTTTGCCGGTAAAGTATTTTGCGTAAACTTCATTAAAGGCGGCAAAGTCTGCCATATCTGCCAAAAAGCAGGTGGTTTTTACTACGTTTTCGTAGCCAAGGCCTGCTTCTGCCAAAATTGCGCCTACATTTTTGCAGCTTTGTTCTGCCTGTGCGGTAATGCCTTCCGGTACTTCGCCGGTAGCAGGGTCAACAGGAATCTGCCCGGAAGCAAAAAGCATGCCGCCAATTTCAATTGCCTGAGAGTATGGGCCAATAGCGGCCGGAGCTTTTTCAGTAGAAATTACTTTCATTTTAAAACCTCCTGAAAATATTTTTTCTGTTTTAAGTATAACAGCAAAAGAGGTTTTGCTCAACTTTTTGCGGCAAAATAAAACAGCCGCCGTAAAAGCACGGCGGCCAAAGCAGCACCTGCACCCCAACGGGCACTGCAAGAGGAGTAGAGAATGAGTATCTGAGAATGTTAAATGAATTTTAAAAATCAATATTCCAACCTGCTCAAGCAAGATAAAAACCCGTCTTTCCAAAACGAAAAGACGGGTTCAGATAATTACAATCAAGAGGCCCTGCCACTCTCACATAAACAAAGCCGGTTGGTTAGTAAACATCTCCTTCCTGTCTCCCGCAGGTCAAGCAGTGATGCTTATACAGGCTGGGTGACCGGCTCCGGCTTTTATTGCCGTTACGGCGACGGGATCGCATCGGATTTGCACCGATAAACATTTAAACAGTTACTGTACCTGTACGAAATATTGATTTGTTGCCCTAATTATAACTATTACTAATAGTGTTGTCAAGCCTTTTGGTAAAAATTTACCATTTTTATTTTTGCGTTACAATATACTATTTGATATTATTTATCTTTAAAGTACCACGTCAGCCCCATTGGCACGGTGATATTTAAAATAAGCATTCTAACCAGCTGATAGGTTAAAATTATCGAAACGTTTTCGCCCATGCTCATGCCTGCAAGGCACATTTCGGCAATGCCGCCGGGGGCCATTGCCAAAAAGGCGGTTATAAGCGAAAAGCCGTAAATGCCGGAAAGATAGTAGGCCATGGCAACGCTGACAGCAATAATTATTAAGATGCCTGTTATTATAAACGGCATAAGGCGGGCGGTTTCTTTTATGCGCGCAGGGTCAAGCAGCATGCCCATATACAGGCCGATGCTTATTTGCGCAACCGTCATGAGAGGGTCGGGCACGGGCTGAAAGGTGCCGAAGAAGTATGAGCAGGCAGACGCGGCAAGCGTAGGCCCCAACAGGCGCGGCGTTGGTATATGCAGCTTTTGCAGAACAACAGCGCCAATTGCGGCGATAGGCACTATCCACAGCCAAGTGTAGCCGCCTGTTTGTGCTGCCGGAAGTGCGGTGTCTTTTATTTCCGCACCAAGGCCGTGCACAACCAGAAACGGTACGATGATAATGGCGCTCATGAGGCGCAGGGTTTGCATTACCATTACCACACTGAAATCTACGCGCTTGTCGGTTTCGCTCATGAGCATCATTTGCGTAAGCCCGCCGGGCATACAGCCCATTACGCAGCTTTGCAGATTGGCGTAGCTGTGGCGCGATGTCCACCACGCTATAATAACCGAAGCGCCTACGGCGGCGCCGGTTGCTTCAAGCACACCAAGCGACTGCATGGAAAGTTCGTGCATGGTTTCTGCCGTAAAGTTGCGCCCAATGCCGTAACCGGCTACGCAAAGGCCCAGTTCGCGCCACTGGCGCGGCCAGTATACCTGTGCGCCTATAACTTTCCAGAACATGGATGATACTATGCCGCCGAGCAAAAACGGTATAGGTATTGCCATGTATTGAAAAAGAAAGCCTATAAGCACTGCCAGCCCGAACATCATCAGGCGCCTTACATGCAGCATTATGTCAAAAATCCCCATACAAACCACTCCCTACAATCTGTGCGCTTACAAAATCATCTGTGGTTTTCCAGTGCCGTCATAATACGGTTAATAAGTTCACTGCGCATAGTGTTCTGCGTTACCGAATAAGTTATAATGCGGCTGTCATCAAGCCCAAGTTCGCGTTTAAAAAGGGCTTTCTGGGCCATGGCTGCATTTTTGGAAAGTTTATCGGCTTTAGTGAGAATAATCTGCACGTTAAGGCCGCAGCCCAGCAGCCAGTGGTAACACTCTATATCGCTTTCCATCGGCTTATGGCGGATATCAATCAGCTGGCATACTAATGCCAGGTTGTCCGAACCTGAAAGATATTTGCTGATAAAGCCGGACCATAAATCTTTATTGGATTTGCCTGTTTTGGCAAAGCCGTAACCTGGCAAATCGACAAGGTAAAACTGTGCTGTATCGGCGCCGCCTTCTACATTGCGTTTGGCGTTCAGCAAATAGTAGTTAATTGTTTGCGTTTTGCCGGGGGTGGCGCTTACGCGCGCCAGCCCGTTACGGCGGCAGAGCGAGTTAATAAGAGAAGATTTGCCGACATTGGAGCGCCCGATAAAGGCGGCTTCAATCATTTGCGGCGAAGGGTACTGTTCTGCCTTAACGGCAGACGTGACAAACTGCGCACGGACTATGTCCCAAACTCCTTTGTTCATCGCGTTAATCCTCCAATGCTATTTTTAACACCTCATCCATATGTTTTACGGGAATAAAGTGCATTTTTGCACGTACGTTTGCAGGCAGTTCTTCCAAATCCTGCTCGTTTTTAGCCGGCATAATAATGGTTTTTACGCCGTAGCGGTGGGCAGCCAGGAATTTTTCCTTAATACCGCCAACCGGAAGCACTCTGCCGGAAAGCGTTATTTCGCCAGTCATGGCAAGGTTCTTTTTAACTTTGCGGCCCGTTAATGCCGATATCATTGCCGTTGCCATGGTAATGCCGGCCGAAGGCCCGTCTTTAGGTATTGCGCCTTCCGGAAGGTGAATATGAATATCGGTAGTCTCGTAAAAATCTTTGGCAAGGCCAAGTTCATCTGCGCGCGAGCGAATGTAGGTATAACCCGCCTGGGCAGATTCTTTCATAACGTCGCCAAGCTGGCCCGTTAACGCAAGATGCCCTTTGCCTTTGCAGGCCACAACTTCTACCTTAAGCAGTTCGCCGCCGACACGGGTCCAGGCAAGTCCGGTGCAGATGCCGGCTGCTGCTTCAAGGCTTACATCGTCTTCCAGATAAATTACCTTGCCGAGATATTTATGTAAATTTTTAGCTGTTACTTTTGCGCTTTTGGCTTCGCCGTTAACAATGCGCAGAGCGGTTTTACGGCAGACTGCCGCAATTTTGCGTTCCAGATTGCGCACGCCTGCTTCGCGCGTATAACCGCGTATAATCATGCGCAGAGCATCTTCCGTTATGGAAAGAGTTTTGGCTGTTAATCCGTTATTCTGGCGTTCTTTCGGCAAAAGATGCAGTTCGGCAATTTTTACCTTTTCATCTTCGGTATAGCTGGAAAGCTGCACCACTTCCATACGGTCGAGCAGTGCGGGCGGAATTGTTTCCACGGTGTTGGCCGTTACAATCCAGAATACCTGCGACAGGTCAAAAGGTATTTCAACATAATGGTCGCTGAAGGTGTTGTTCTGTTCCGGGTCTAAAACTTCAAGCAGTGCAGAAGCAGGGTCGCCGCGGAAATCGGACGACATTTTGTCCACTTCGTCCAGCAGGAAAACAGGGTTCATAACGCCGCAGGTTTGCATGCCGTGAATAATGCGGCCCGGCATTGCGCCGATATAGGTGCGGCGGTGGCCGCGGATTTCGGCTTCGTCATGCACGCCGCCCAGCGACATGCGTGTAAATTTGCGGTCGATAGCGCGGGCAACAGACTGCGCAAGCGAAGTTTTGCCCACACCCGGCGGCCCGACAAGGCACAAAATTGGCCCTTTGCCGCTTTTGGTAAGAGCACGCACCGCAAGATATTCCAAAATGCGCTCTTTAACTTTTTCAAGGCCGTAGTGGTCTTTGTTAAGCACTTTTTCGGCGTGTTTTAAATCAAAGTTATCCTTGCCGTAAATGCCCCAGGGCAAAGCAAGAAGCGTTTCCACATAATTGCGGATAACGCCACTTTCTGCCATCATCGGCGGCATTTTATACAAGCGATCGAGCTCTTTGTTAATTTTATCTGCTACTTCGGGCGGCAGGTCGCGGCCTTCCATCTGCTTTTTATATTCGTCAACTTCGGCCTGGCGTTCGTCGCCTTCGCCAAGTTCTTTGTTAATAACCTTAATTTGCTCGCGCAGATAATATTCACGCTGGTTTTTTTCTATTTGTTTGCGGACTTCCTGCGTAATGTTTTTTTCGAGTTCGGCAATTTCGAGTTCTTTGCACAAAAAAGTATGCAGCTTGTGCATACGCTCTTTTACATCGGCAAGTTCCAGCAGTTCTTCTTTTTCGTCAATGCTGATTGTTAAATAACCGGCAATAATATCGGCAATTTCACCGGCGGTAGTTATGTTTTTAAAGTTAAGCATAACTTCGGTGGTTACTTTTTTGCCGGTAACAAGCCATTTTTCAAAACTTTGCAACAGCACGCGGCGCATGGCTTCGGTTTCGGAATTTTCTTCCGGCTCAATGCTGACTACCGGCATGGCAAAGCCTTCAAGGTATGTATCATTAAAAGGCGCGTCAATTAACGAAGTAAGTTCTGCCCTTTCAAGCCCCTGAATTAAAATACGGATTGCACCGCTCGGCAGTTTTAAAAGCTGCTTAATTTCGGCAACAACGCCATAATTATACAGTTCTTCGCGTTTCGGGTCTGCGGTTTCGGCATCGCGCTGAGTTACCAGCAGTATTTTTTTATCAAGCTGCATGGCAGCATTAACCGCATTTATTGATTTATCCCTGCCTACATCAAGGTTTACCGTCATTCCCGGGAATACGATAATTCCTCTTAACGCCAGCAGGGGCATTAATTTTCCTGATGCTTCCATTTATATTAGCATCCCCCTATTTTATATTAAAATTCAAATCTCTTATAATTGTATCACAAAAGGCCCATAAAACCAAAAAGAGGGAAGGTTAAAATCCCCTTCCCCCATTATTTTTCTTTCAGCCTGCCGCCACAATCATTTTAGGTTCTGCATGATTGCGGATGGAATCGGCCGTTACAATACATTTTACAACATCACTGCGCGAAGGCACGTCGTACATTACATTGCGCATTACCGCTTCAATAATGGCGCGCAATCCACGCGCACCGGCACTGCGTTTCAGTGCTTCTTCGGCAATGGCGTCCAGTGCATCCGGCTCAAATTCAAGTTCTACATTGTCCATGGCCAAAAAGTGCTGATACTGTTTTACCAGTGCGTTTTTAGGCTCCTGCAAAATCTTAATCAGCGCGGCTTTGTCCAGTGCTTCAAGCGTTACAACAACCGGCAGACGTCCGGCAAATTCCGGTATCAAACCGAATTTCATCAAATCCTCCGGCAGTACCTTTTTAAAGGTATCCGTCAGGCTGATTTCGTCTTTGGTTTTAATATCGGCGCCAAAGCCCATATTCTTTTTGCCCGTGCGTGCGCTGATGATGCTTTCCAGCCCGTCAAACGCGCCGCCGCAGATGAACAGAATGTTTGTGGTATCAATCTGCAAAAATTCCTGGTGCGGATGTTTGCGCCCGCCCTGCGGCGGAACGTTGGCAACAGTGCCTTCCAGAATTTTCAGCAGAGCCTGCTGTACGCCTTCGCCGGAAACATCCCTCGTAATGGAAGGATTTTCAGACTTGCGCGAAATTTTGTCAATTTCATCAATGTAGATAATGCCGCGCTGTGCGCGTTCAATATCGTAATCCGCATTTTGGATTAAACGCAGCAGAATGTTCTCCACGTCCTCGCCTACATAACCGGCCTCCGTTAAAGCGGTGGCATCGGCAATGGCGAAAGGAACCTGCAATATTTTTGCCAGAGTCTGCGCCAGCAGTGTTTTGCCGCTGCCGGTAGGCCCAAGCATTAAAATGTTGGATTTTTGCAGTTCAACATCCTTGTCGCCGGGAACATGGTTAAGTTCGTAGTCAATGCGTTTATAATGGTTGTAAACGGCTACGGCAAGGGTTTTTTTAGCTTCTTCCTGGCCGATTACATATTCATCCAAAATTGCTTTTATTTCTTTGGGTTTGGGCAGTTCGGCAATTTCAGTATGGTTTACAGCCCTTGCCCGCATTTCTTCTTCAAGCATTTCATTGCAGAGTTTTATACACTCATCGCAAATAAACAAATCACCTTCGCCAAGCACTTTGCTGAACATTTTGCTGACCTGCGCTTCGCGCTTGCCGCAGAAAGAGCAAACCGGGGCATCATGGTGATTGTCCCCACCGAATTTCATTTTGAGTATCTCCTTAAAGCCTTTATTTTTCATTAGCAGGTTTACGCGATACCACTTCGTCAATCAGGCCGTATTCTTTGGCCTCCTGGCTGGACATGTAGTTATCGCGGTCAGTATCCTGCGCAATCTTTTCTTTGGTTTGTCCGGTATGGCTGGCTAAAATACCGTTCATTTCATCACGGATACGCAGAATTTCGCGCGCGGTGATTTCAATTTCGGAAGCCTGCCCCTGAACGCCGCCCAGCGGCTGATGAATCATAACTCTGGAGTACGGCAGGGCAAAACGTTTGCCCGGAGCACCGGCAGCCAGAAGCACGGATGCCATGCTGGCGGCCATGCCCATGCAGATTGTGGAAACATCAGGCTTTATGTACTGCATTGTATCATAAATTGCCAGGCCGGCGCTTACGCTGCCGCCCGGGCTGTTAATGTAGAGATGGATATCCTTATCGGGGTCTTCCGACTCTAAAAAGAGCAGCTGGGCGATAACGAGATTGGCCATAGTATCATCTATTTCGCCGGTAACAAAAACTATCCTGTCCTTTAAAAGGCGGGAATATATATCATAAGAGCGTTCTCCGCGGTTTGACTGTTCTACAACTATTGGCACATAATTCATTATTGTCACACCCCTTTACTGTGGTTTAACCGCGCTTGAATTATTTCGCGCTGTCAATGATTACATGGGCGGCTTTGCGGCGCAGAATGTTTGCGAGCAGCAGGCCCATAGTGCCATTGGATTTAATGATTTTCTTAACGTCTTCAAGAGTTGCGCCATGCTGGGAAGCGATAGCGGAAAGTTCGCTGTCAACATCTTCCATGGATACCTGGATGTTTTCAGCTTTGGCAATAGCGTCAAGAACGAGGTCGGTTTTAACGTTTTCAACAGCAGCGTCATGCTGGCGTTCACGAAGCTGTTTCATGTCGATGCCGCTGTACTGCATGTACTGTTCCAGAGTGAGTTTGCGTGCTTCAAGGCTCATGCGCATTTCGTCAATCATCTGGGTTACGCGGTCTTCAATCATAATTTCAGGAACTTCAAATTCCGCATTGGCAACTGCAAGGTCAATCAGTGCTTTTTCATAAGCAATCTGGGCATTGTTTTCAGCTGCTTTCTGCATGCGTTCTTTGTAGCTTGCGCGCAGTTCTTCAACGGTTTTGCAATCGCTGTTTGCTGCTACATATTCATCGGTAAGTTCCGGCAGTTCTTTGCGTTTTACGTCCTGTACGTTTACTTTGAAGATTGCCTGTTTGCCGGCCAGTTCTTTAACAAAGTATTCTTCCGGGAAGGTTACGTCCACATCGGTGGAATCGCCTTTTTTAAGGCCTACAAGCTGGTCTTCAAAACCGGGGATAAAGGAGTTGGAGCCAACTTCCAGAGGATAGCCTTTGCCTTCGCCGCCGCTGAACGGTTCGCCGTCAACGGTACCTGCAAAGTCGATAATGGCAAAGTCGCCTTTTTCAATTACGGCGCCTTCTTCAGCTTCTACCATTTTTGCATGGCGGCTGCGCAGGCCCTGTACCTGTTCTTCAACTGCTTCATCGGTAACTTCAACTGCTTCTTTTTCTACATGCAGTTCTTTGTAATCACCAAGTTTAACTTCCGGTTTGAGGGTTACTTTAATGGTAAGTTCCATATCTTTGTTTTCTTCAAATACGGAATCTTCAACCTTCGGGTCAGATACCGGAATCAGTTTTTCCTGTTCCAGAGCTTCGGTATAGCACTGGTTAGCAACCAGTTCAAATGCTTCTTGTTTTACTGCTTCTTTGCCATAGTGCATTTCGATAATATTGCGGGGGGCTTTGCCTTTACGGAAGCCGGGGATATTTACCTGGCCTGCAATTTTTGCAACGGCTTTTTTAAAGCCTTTGTTTACTTCCTCTGCGGGCAAAGTGATTTTAAGAGTTGCGTCGTTGCCGACTCTTTCTACTGTTACGTTCATTAATAAATCCTCCCTTAATTATATGTGCTGATTATTACAGCATGTTTTTTACATTAGTTTTATTGTTAAAAATGCAGCTGTTTACACACATTGCTCATAATATAATATCACAACCAGCGGTACTTGACAAGAATTTTACTGCTATTCCTACAATATATCATTATTCTTTTCTGAATAAATTCAAAAGCCCGGCAGTAAACTGCCGGGCTGACAATTCATGGAGCGGAAAACGAGATTCGAACTCGCGACCCCCTCCTTGGCAAGGAGGTGCTCTACCACTGAGCTATTTCCGCGTCTCTCAACAACGAAATTAATTATACAGCAGTAAAATCTGTTTGTCAACAACTTTTTTAATTAATTTTAAAAAATTCCCAAAACAATCTGGCTTATATTTTTGGAATGGTCGGAAACACGCTTCAGGTTTATTAAAATTTCCATCATCATAAATCCGGCAACAGGGTCGCAGCGTTTTTCGTTAAGGCGTACAATATGGTTTTTGCGGATTTCCTTCTGGGCTTTTTTTACCTGGCGGCAAATATCCCATGCTTCCTGCGCCAGCACCTTATCGTTATTGGCAAGCGCTTCCATGGCTTTGCCGCTGGCCTGCATAACCAGTTCGCCCAAAGCGCGCAGTTCGGTTTTGGCTTCTTCGCTGAATTTAACATCGTCTTCAAACATGCGGCGTGCATCTTTGGCAAGCGCTTCGCCGTGGTCGCCGATACGTTCAATATCCGTGCAGGCGTGCAGCAGCCTTGTATGCATTGCCGAAAGCTCGGCGCCCATTTCCTTTTCGCTCATTTTGGTAAGGTAACGGGTTATGTCTTCTTCAAGCGCGTCAATTACAGGCTCATGTTCCAGCACGTATTTAATTTTATTTTCGTCCTTGTCTTCCAGTGCCTGCATGCCAACTTCAACATTATGGCGCGCCATATTGCCCATGCGCACAATTTCCTTAACGGCAAGCCCCATGGCAATGGAAGGAGTTACCAGCATTTTCTCATCAAGATATGCAGGTTTGCGCGAAATAATTTCGCCTTTGCCCGGCAGGCATTTTTCTATAAATTTAATGTATAAACCGGTAAACGGCATAAACAGCAGCGTATTTACCACGTTAAACGCCGTATGCGCGTTGGCAATCTGGCGTGCAATATCGTCCGCCGGGGAAATTGCCAGCACCAGTTTTATAAACAGCCCCATAAAGGTTATAAAAATAATGCTGCCGATAAAGTTAAACATTACATGCGCCAGCGCTACTCTTTTGGCCGTAATATTGGCACGCAGCGAAGCAAGCACCGCCGTAATGCAGGTGCCGATATTATCGCCCAGAAGCACGGGAATTGCGCCTTCCAGCGGAATAAGCCCCTGATTGGCAATGGCAATTAAAACGCCGATTGTTGCACTGCTGGACTGAATGACCATTGTCATTACAAGACCTACGCCCACGCCGAGAATCGGGTTATCGGAAAAGCGGCCGATAAAATCAATAAAGCCCTGGTATTCGCGCAGCGGCATTACGGAATCGCTCATCATTTCCATACCCAGCATTAAAATGCCGAAGCCCAAAATTACCTGGCCGATATATTTGCCGCGCTGGCGTTTTGCCAGAAGATGCACGGCAAAACCGATAGCAAGAAACAGAGTGATGTAATCGGTAAGCTTAAAGGCAATAAGCTGTGCCGTCATGGTGGTGCCGATATTGGCACCCATTACAACGCCGAAGGCCTGCTTTAAATTCATCAGCCCTGCGTTTACAAAACCAACCGTCATTACCGTTGTGGCACTGCTCGACTGCAAAATACCTGTTACAACGGCGCCAAGCGCAACAGCCACCGGCAGAACGCCTGTCAGCTTTTCCAGTATTTTTTGCAGCTTCTCGCCTGCGGCACGCTGCAGGCCTTCGCCCATAAGCTGCATGCCGTATAAAAATAACGCCAGTCCTCCCAAAAATCCGAAAAAGTAAACCATAAGCCCTCCTGTAAGTTGTTTAACTTAATTTTTACTTATACTTTACATTTATTATACAAGATTAAAGAGGAATGGCACAAGTGATTTTCATTTATTTTGTAACAGATAATACAAAAGGCCCTGCAATTTGCAGAGCCCCGTTTATTATGCGTTTGCCTCTCCGGCAGGTTTATAATGTTTTTCTTTCCATTTTTCAAATTCCATATACACAACCGGCACAACCAGAAGTGTAAGCATGGTTGAAGTGATAAGGCCGCCAACAAGCACCACGCCCATGGACTGGCGCAGTTCCGCGCCTTCGCCGATGCCCATCGCGATAGGCAGCATGCCTAAAATTGTTGAAAGCGTCGTCATCAGTATCGGGCGCAGGCGCAATGAGCAGGCTTCCAGCGTTGCGCTGCGTATATCAAGCCCTTTTTCGCGCTGCTGGTTGGCATAGTCAATAAGCAAAATGGCGTTTTTGGTAACAAGCCCCAAAAGCATGGTAAAGCCAATCATACTCATCATGTTGGCCGTCTGCCCCGCCATTAAAAGGCCAAGCACGGCGCCAACAACCGCAAACGGCAGCGAAGCCATAATAATTACCGGCTGGCTGAAGCTTTCAAACTGTGCCGCCAGAACCATATAAACAACTACAACCGCCAGCACAATGGCCTTAACAATTTCGTTAAACGAACGTGACATTGTATCGGCTTCGCCAATCAGCTTGTAGTTGTAGCCCTGCGGCATATTCAGGCTTGGTATCAGCTCGTTTTGTATTTTGGCAATCAGTTCGCCCGGAGATGTGCCTACCGTGTTGGCGTAAACAACAATCTGGCGCTGCTTGTCCTCGCGTTCAATACGCGTCGGGCCGCTGCCAAGGCTTATGTCGGCAACGTCGCCAAGTCGGATGAACTGCCCGTCCGGCGAAGATACGCGCAGATTTTTAACGTCATTAATATCGGTACGCTTGCTTTCCGGCAGCTGCAAAATAATATCGTAGTCGTTATCGCCGATTGTAAAGCTGTTGCCTGTGCTTTTGCCCATAAAGGCCATTTCCACAACTTCGCCGACGGAATAAGAATCGAGCCCCAAAAGGCTGGCGCGCGCCTGGTCAAGCCTGATTAAAATTTCCGGCTGTTCGTCCGAATCGGAAATATCGACATCTGTTGCGCCCGGAACTTTACGCACCAAATCGGCAAGCTCCAGCGCGTATTCTTTAAGCTGTTTAATATCGCTGCCGCGCAGGCCAATCTGCACCGGCCTGCTGTCGCCGCGGCCGCGCCCCTGATTGGACACTACCGTAACGCTCAGCCCCTGAACGTTGCGTACTTCGGCACGCAGGTCATCCATAATCTGCTGCATGGTGCGGTCACGCTCATTGCTTGGCACAAGGCGGATATCAATAGAACCCTGGTTTACCGGGTTGCGCCCGTTGCCGATATTCAGCGCCGCTATTTTCACTTCCGGCATGGCCGTTATTTCTTTTTGCAAAGGCGTTGCCAGTGCTACCGTTTTTTCCATACTGGTGCCGATAGGCGCTTTAAAATTAACTGTAAACTCGCCGGAATCGTACGTCGGCTGGTATTCCGTACCTACAAACGGCAGCAGCACAATATTCATTGCCAGCGAAACTATACCGGCGGCAATAACTTTTTTGGGGTTGTTCAGTGCCGCTTCCATAATGCCGCTGTACAAACCGCGGAAAATCTGAAAGCCTGCTTCAAATTTATCAAGCGCCAGCTGCACATATTTGTTGCGGTGGCTTTCGCCCGGCTTTTCTTCTTTCAACCAGTAGGCGGAAACCATTGGCGTAAGCGAAAACGCTACCAGAGTGGAAAACGCTATGGCAAAGGCAACCGTTAAACCAAACTGTTTAAAATACTGGCCGATAATTTCGCCCATGCTGCCAACCGGCACAAACACTGCCATTAACGACAGCGATGTTGCCAGTATTGCCAGGGAAATTTCCTGCGTTGCTTCTTTTGCTGCCACAAACGGCGTTTTGCCCATTTCGATATGGCGGAAAATGTTTTCGATTACAACAATCGCGTCGTCTATCAGAATGCCTACCGCAAGGCTCAGCGCCATCAGCGACATATTGTTTAAGGTAAAATCCATTGCCTTCATCATAAAGAAGGTTGCAATTATTGATGTTGGTATGCACAAGCCGCCGATAATGGTGGCACGGAAGTTGCCGAGGAACATATAAGTTATAAACAGCGCCAGCGCGCCGCCGAAGAAAATCGTGTTCCACACGTCGGCAATGTTTTCGCGTACGTAGGTAGACTGGTCGCGCACAATATCAACCTTAATATCTGGCGGAATTACGCGCTGTTTAAGTTCTTCCATTTTGGCGTTAACACGGTCGGTAACGTCAACCGTGTTGGTTTTGGATTGTTTGCGCACGAAAGTCATAACGCAGGGCACGCCGTTGGCACTGGCGAAGGTGTCTTCATCTTCCCAGCCGTCAATAACATCTGCCACGTCGCCAATGTACACAGCCTTGCCGTTATGGTTGGCAATAACAACTTTTTTAATATCGTCGATATTGCTGTATTTGCCAATGGTACGCACGGTTATTTCCATATCGTTGTTTCTGGCTTTGCCGCCCGGCGTATTGTAGTTTTCGTCATCTACCTTCTGCAGCAGGTCCTGAAACGAAATTCCGTATTCCATTAATTTGTCGGGCTTTGCCACAAGGCGTATTACACGCTGGCTTGCGCCTACCGCAGTAACTTCGGCAACGCCTTCAACCATCTGCATTTCGTCAAGAATGCTGTCTTCTATCAAACGGCGTATTTCGCCGCGGCTGCGCGATTCGGAAGAAAACGTATACGCAACAATAGATTGGGAGGTTAAATCAACCGTTTGTACTACCGGTTCGTCGATATCGTCCGGCAGGCGGTTGCGCACACTGGCAACTTTTTCGCGCACTTCACTGGCCATAGCCTGCGGGTCTACGCCCATGTTAAACTCCAGTACGGTTTCGCTGTAGCCTTCAAGCACAGTACTGGAAATGGTTTTATAGCCTGCAACCTGGCTGACGCGGTTTTCTATCGGCTTGGTAATAAGCGTTTCCATTTCTTCCGGCGAAGCGCCGTCGTAAGTAACGCGCACGCTGACGATAGGCATATCAACGTCAGGGTTCAAATCTACGCCGATTTCCGGGTAGCAGCGGATACCGAACACTACCAGCAGCAAAATAAACATGGTAGTAAAAACCGGCCGGCGGATAAAAGTCTCTATCATAATTAATTACCTGCCTTATCAGTAACTACCTTGCTGCCTTCGCGCAGCTTGTTGTGCCCTTCGGTTACAATTACTTCATCGCCTTTCAGTCCGCTTAAAACTTCGGCAACCTTGTCGTCCGTATAGCCAATGTCAAGTACCTGGCGGCGCACGGTGTTATCGTCTTCCACAATAAATACGGTTTTCTGGTCATCACGCATTACAATGGCGTACACCGGTATTGTAAGTACATTCTGCCTTGGCTGCGCTGTAAGCTTTACCGTTGCAAAAACGCCTGCCAAAAGCCCTTCGGTGTTGTCAACACTTACTTCGGCGGCAAAGGTATGCGCAGGTAAATCGGCAACAGGGGCAATGCGCGTTATTCTGCCGATAATTTTATGCCCGGCAAAGGCAGGCAGTTCTATTTCGGCTTCGTTGCCAACGGATACGCCGCTGATATTGCCTTCCGGAATATTAATAACGGTTTTTAAAACACTGATATCGGCAATGGCAAAAAGCGGGGTGCCAGCTGTTGCATAATAACCCTCCTGATGATAGCGTTTGGAGATAATGCCGTCAGCCGGGGCTGTTATTACAGTACCTTCAAACTGCGATTCCATAGCCTGCACGGTGCCGCGGGCTGCATCCAGCTTGGCAGCTGCGTTGTCACGCGCAAAAGCATAATCGTCGGCAACCTGTTCGGAAACCGCACCCTGTTTATATAAAGCGCTGTAACGCTCAAGGTCGCGCTCTGCCTTACGGAGATTAGTCTGCGCGTCCATGTAATTGCCGCGTGCTTCACGCAGGGCAGCGTCAGTATCGCGCTGTTCCAGTTCAGCCAGCACCTGCCCTTTGGTTACACGGTCGCCCTCATTAACATATACGCGCTCCACACGCCCGTCAACCTTGGCGGCAACATCAGCCTGCCACTCCGGGTCAAGGCTGCCGCTGAACTCCAAAAGCGGGGTAATCGTCCTGCGCTCCGGCTTTGCCGTAACAACTGCCACCGCCTGCACGCGCGACATTCTTTCCGCACGGGCGCGCTCCGTTTGTATATTATCAAAAATACGGTAACAAACAATTAAAACAACGGCAATGCAAATGCCGATTAAAATTTTCATATTACGGTTATGCCAGTCCATAGTACACACCCAACCTTCTCCAAGTATAAGTTATTTTAATTATATAACTTTTTAAACTGTTTTAGCAAACAAATATCCTTGCATTAATGAAACAATTGTGTAAAATTGCTTTAATAAATTCTGCTTGCGCTTAATTCTGCGGCGAATTATAATGGCTTTGGGAGGCGAAATTATGGAAGCAATGTCACTTTTTGAAAACAATTTATCACAGCCGCTGGCAGCAAGGCTGCGCCCCAAAACGCTTGAAGAATATGTTGGCCAGACCCACCTTTTGGGCAAAGGCAAAGTGCTGCGCCGTTTAATTGAAAGCGACCAGATTTCCTCCATGATTTTCTGGGGGCCTCCCGGCGTGGGCAAAACCACGCTGGCGCGGATTATTGCCAACACCACCAAAGCGGCGTTTATTGATTTTTCGGCCGTTACAAGCGGCATTAAAGAAATACGCAGCGTAATGCAGAAAGCGGAAGAAAACCGCCGTTACGGCGAAAAAACCATTGTTTTTGTAGACGAAATACATCGTTTTAACAAAGCACAGCAGGATGCGTTTTTGCCCTTTGTGGAAAAAGGCAGCATTATTTTAATAGGCGCAACAACGGAAAACCCTTCGTTTGAAGTTAACAGCGCATTATTAAGCCGCTGCAAGGTTTTTGTTTTGCAGGAACTTAAAACAGATGAGCTTGTACAGCTTTTAAAACGTGCCTTAGCAGATGAAAAAGGCTTTGGCACCCAGAAAATTAACATTGAAGAAGAACTATTGGAAATGATTGCCGTTTTTGCCAACGGCGATGCGCGAACAGCGCTTTCTACATTAGAAATGGCAGTATTAAACGGCGACATGGACGCAGGCGGCGCAACAACGGTAACACGCGAAACGCTGGAACAATGCACCTCAAAAAAATCGCTGCTGTACGATAAAACAGGTGAAGAACATTATAATTTAATTTCCGCACTGCATAAATCCATGCGCAACAGCGACCCGGACGCGGCCGTGTACTGGCTGGCACGCATGCTGGAAGCAGGAGAAGACCCGCTTTACATAGCGCGGCGCGTTACGCGCTTTGCCAGCGAAGATATCGGCCTTGCCGACCCAAAAGCACTGGAAATTGCCGTTGCCGCCTACCACGCCTGCCATTTTATCGGCATGCCGGAATGCAGCGTGCATTTAACGCAGGCCGTGGTGTATATGTCGGTTGCGCCAAAATCCAACGCACTTTATATGGCGTATGAACACGCCAAGCGCGACGCCGCCAAAATGCTGGCAGAGCCTGTACCGCTTGTTATCCGCAATGCACCCACAAAGCTGATGCAGGAACTTAATTACGGCAAAGGCTACCAGTACGCGCACAACACGAAAGAAAAACTTACCAACATGCAGTGCCTGCCCGATTCGCTTCTGGGCACAGAATATTACAAACCAACTACGCAGGGGCTGGAAGCACGCGTAAAAGCAAGGCTTGATGAAATAAAGCGCTGGAAGCGTGATCACGGCGGCAGGTAAAGAACAGCAAAAAGTAATATAATATGCAAAAAAGCCAAAGCACTACTTTAAGCAATGCTTTGGCTTTTGTTATTTAAATTATTTTATTGGAAGCCAGTTTATTAAAAAATCCAAAAGGGTTGTGCTGTGAAGCAGCAGTTAAAACTGCGGCGGCTTAATTTATAACAATAACCTACGAGAGTCCGGTGCCATGCCCGGACGGAATCGACGAAGCCGCAGATTTTAACAATGCTGAAAAGTATAACCCTTTTGATTTTTCTGTTAAAGGTTCGTAAATTTTGCTCATTATCCAATCGCAAAATTTGCGTAACTTCGCTGGCACAATTATTGCCTTCGCTATCACCTGGCACTAATTGGCGGCTCAGTTAAAAATACACTTTTTTATCTACCGGCGCGGTAGAAGCAATAAGTTTGCCTTTGCGGTAATTACGCAGCACCGGCGCATTGTTGTTTAATGCGTCATACCAGTTTTTGGCGTCAAGAATAATAAAGTTTGCATCTTTACCGACCGCAATTCCGTAAGCATCCCCTAAATGCAGGGTACGGGCAGCATTTTCGGTAACAAATTTATAAGAATTGCAAATTTCTTCATAGCCAAGCATATGCCCAGTATACAGCCCCATAAATACCTGGTCGCGCATATTGGCATTGCCAAGCGGGTTCCATGGATCAAAAATATCATCCGAGCCGAAAGAAATATTAATGCCTTCGGCGGTAAGTTCTTTTACGCGCGTCATGCTGCGGCGTTTGGGATAAGTATCAGCGCGGCCGCCCAAATGCACATTAACGCACGGATTTGCCACAAAGTTGATGCCGGACATTTTCAAAAGGCGCATCAGGCGAATCATATAAGCATTGTTGTAGCTGTGCATAGCGGTAGTGTGCGACGCCGTTACCATATCGCTCATGCCGGTTTCATAAGCGCGGGCGGCAACAGTTTCCAGCCCGCGGGATGCCTCGTCATCAATTTCGTCGCAGTGTACGTCAATCAATTTGCCGTATTTCTGCGCCAATTCAAAGCAGATGTTAAGCGATTCAACAGAATATTCACGGGTAAATTCAAAATGCGGAATGGCACCGGCAGCATCGGCACCCATTTTCAGGGCTTCTTCAAGCAGGCCTTTGCCGTTGGGGTAACTTAAAATTCCGTACTGAGGGAAAGCAACGATTTGAATATCAATATAATCCTTAACTTCCTCACGCAGTTCCAAAATTGCGCGCAGGGCGGTCAGTTCCGGGTCGTTAATATCTACATGGGTACGCACATATTGAATACCGTTGCCTGCCTGCAGGCGGAGCGCCTTGTTTACACGGTCTTTTACTTCCTGTTTGGTAAGGAAAGGCTTATATTCTTCCCAGCGCTGAATGCCTTCAAACAGCGTGCCGGATAAGTTCCAGTGCGGGCGGCCTGCCGTAAGGCAGGTATCGAGATGTACGTGCGATTCCACAAAAGGCGGCAGCACCATTTTACCGGCGCAGCAATCAACCATTTCTTCGCCGGGCAGCGCTTCCAGCTGAGGAGCAATAGCGGCAAATTTACCGTCCGTAACGCGGATATCTACCGTTTCTGTGGCATTTGCCAGATACAGTTTTTGCAGCAGCATAACAATTCATCCTTTCTTTACAGTTATTATTTATTTTTGCCAAGTATTTCGCCGATAAAGAAGAATACAGCAGCAACCACCATGGCATTAATGGCGGCAATGCCCCACTGCAGCAGGTTTGCACAGGCAGCGCCCACTATAATACCGGCAATGTTGAACCAGTTAATGGTGTATTCGTTAAAATCGCTGCCAAATTTTTTATGGTTAAAGAAATAATCTAAAATAACAATAATGCCAATCGGCGGCAGGGCGCAGTTAAGAATGCTGAGCCAGCTTACAAAATTGTAATAAAGCCAGATTGCAAGCGCCGTGCCGATAATGCCGGAAATCCAGGTAGTCCATTTCATACGTACTTTGGAAATATTGGAAATGGCAAGGCCGCCGGTGTAAAGAGCGTTATTATTGGTAGTCCAGATATTGGCGCCAAGTACAATCAAAGCCGGAATGGCAAGGCCCTGTGCAATCATAACATAGAAAATATCATCTTTGCCGGTGTAAGCGCCGCCAACCGCGCCAAAGCAGAACATCAGCGTATTGCCTAAAAAGAAGGCAATAACAGTAGTCCACACGGCAATGCTGCTGTTTTTGGCAAAACGGATAAAGTTAGGTGTTGCAGTACCGCCGGAAATAAAAGAGCCAATAACATAGCCGATACCGGTAAACAGGTTAATCTGCCCGGCAGACTGCGCAAAAATGTAAGCCAGCCCGCCGCCTTCTGCGGCAGCAGTAACCATGGAATAAACACCCAGAATAATGATGAGCGGAACGGAAATATAGCTGACAATTTCCAGTGCCTTCATGCCGGTGGCTGCGGTTGCCGTCATTAAAAGGCCGGCAATAATGGTCAGAGTCCATTCGTTCATGCCCATAAGTTCCGCCGCGGGGATGGAAAACATTGCCACGCCTACGCCGAACCAGCCGATTTGCGTAAAGCCCAAAATAGCAGACGAAAGATAAGAGCCCTTGCTGCCAAAAGTACGGCGGCAGAGCAAATCCATATTTAAACCGGTTTTAGACCCAATAAAAGCCAGTACACCGCAGTAAGCTGACAGAATAATGCCGCCAATCAGGCACGCCCATACAAAGCCTGATAAATCGAGCCCATTACCCAATTTGGCGCCTACGCTCATACTGGCAGAAAAAAACGTAAACCCCAGCATAACGAAGAACATCTGCCAGAAGCCTTTGCGTGCTGAATCGGGCACGGCCTCCAGCGAATAATCCGCGTCCACAAGAGTGGATGTGTTTTGCTTAACAGATTTTTCCATTGATTGTACCACCTTCCAAAAATATCTTTTTTGAGGGCAGACAGCTTTTTTCTGCCCCTGCGCAATACCTAATATACTATACCATTGCAGGCATGCTTTGTCCACAAGTTAAAAGAAAAATAACCTGCACAAATACCGGCGCTTTTAAGCAAATGCCCATTGTTTAATTCATTCGGGCATAAAAAAAGCAGCCTGTTTTACAAGCTGCTTCATTGCATTTTTGGTGCGGTTGGTGGGATTTGAACCCACACGGGTCTCCCCGCCACCCCCTCAAGATGGTGCGTCTGCCGTTCCGCCACAACCGCATTGGGGTATTGCTATTAAATTAAATGGTGCGGTAGAGAGGATTTGAACCTCCACGGGGTTGCCCCCACTAGCTCCTGAGGCTAGCGCGTCTGCCGTTCCGCCACTACCGCGTCAACATTGATTATTATAGCGCGCAAAAATCAATCTGTCAATAGTTTTTTATTTTATTTTTATAATAAAGATAATATTTGTCGCGGTCGCGCAAAACTTTTTTTACATACTCGCGCGTATCCGGGTAAGGTATATCTTCAATACGGTTAAAATCATAGTTCCAGCCGTTTTCCTGCATCCACGCGCGCGTGTTGCCGCGCCCCGCGTTATAGGCAATCATCATCAGCACCCAGTTGCGCTGAAATTCATACTCCAGCTCGCCCAGATACCAGCAGCCAAGCCGCACGTTATATTCCGGCCTGCGCAAAGCCTCCATGTCAAAATGGTCAAGCCCCATCTGCGAAGCAATCCATTCGCCGGTTTCCGGCATAATCTGCATCAGCCCCACGGCACCGGCGTGCGATACGGCTTCCGTGTCAAACCCGCTTTCGTTTTTAATAACTGCCGCAACCAAAAAAGGGTCGATTTTGTTTTTGGAGCTGTACTCCAAAATTTCGTTCTGGTAGGGCCACATATAAACAAAGCGCGTCTGCACGGCTTCGCTGCTCCATATTTTCATACCGGCTTCACCGATGAGAAAAACGGCGGCAGCAACCATTAAGAATTTTACCCACCATCTGTCGATAAATTTTTTCTTTTTCCGCCTGCCCAACTTATGCCTCCGCCGTAAAATTTTTCCATGCTGCGGCAACGGCTTTTTCCGTTTCGGCAAAGGTGCCGCTGTTGTCAATTACAAGGCTGGCATAAGCCTTTTTTTCTTCCAGTGTCATCTGCGCTGCAATGCGTGCCTTAACTTCTTCGCGCGTCATGTTGCTGCGTGCCATGGCACGTTCTATCTGTGTTTCGCTGTCTACAGCAACAAGCCACACGGCATCCACATCTTTGTACCAGCCGCACTCAATTAAAAGCGGTACGTCAAGCACTGCCGCCGGCAGATTTTTACTGCGGCATTCCGCCAGAAAACTCTGCGCTGCATCCAGTACGTTTTTATGAATGATTGCTTCCAGTTTTTTCAGCGCTTTTTTATCATGAAAAACAAGTTCCGCCATTTTGGGGCGGTTAAGCTCGCCGCCATCCGTAAGGTATTCAATGCCAAAGGTAAGGGCTATTTCGTTAAGCGCAGCACGCCCTTTGGCAACCAGAGCACGGCTTTCAGCGTCGGCGTCAAAAACAGGTGCGCCAAGGCTGCGCAGTAAATTTGCAATTGTACTTTTACCGGAGGCTATGCCCCCTGTTAAACCTATTACTTTCATTTTTTCACCGTTTTATTTTTGGCAGTGCGGGCAGTATGTTGTGCCTCGCCCGCCTACTTTAGTACCCAAAAGTTCGCCGCCGCACATTTTGCAGCACAAGCCTTTGCGCCCATATACCAGCAAATGGTTTTGATTATCGCCCTTGTTGCCTTCGCCGTCTTTGTAATCGCGGAAGGTTGTACCGCGGTTGGCAATGCCCTGCGCAATAACTTTGTTAATAGCGTTGTGCAGGCGGTCAATTTCTTCGTCCGTCAGCGTGTTGGCCGTGCGCATCGGCAAAATGCCGGATAACGCCAGGCACTCGTCGGCGTAGATGTTGCCCAGACCTGCGATAAAAGTCTGCTCCAAAATCAGAGTTTTTATAGGCTTTCTGCTTTTGGCTATAACCGGACGCATATAATCCGCAGTAAAGCCTTCGCTTAAAGGCTCAGGTCCTAAAGTTTCGTAGCCTTCAATATACGCGTCATCATTGGTAACAAGGTACAGCGTGCCAAAGGTGCGGATATCGCAGAACCACATTGTTACGCCGTCCGTCAGTTCAAACTTAATTTTGGCATAAGGCGGTTCCGGCCTATCTGCATCCTGCGCAATCAGGCTGCCGGTCATGCGCAAATGCACAATCAGCTTCTGATTTTCGCCTGTTTTCAGCACCAGGTATTTGCCGCGGCGCCCTACGTCCAAAATGGTTTTGCCTGTTAAACCGGCAATAAATTCTTCCGGCGAAGGGTATTTTATCAGCCTTGCAAGGTTAATTTCTATATTTTTAATGGTTTTGCCCTTAATGTGCGGAAGCAGGGTTTTGCGTACCTGCTCCACCTCCGGCATTTCCGGCATGGTAATTCCTCCCTATTTGGCGTCTGCCCAGTTTACGCCGTAGTTAACGTCGGCAATCAGCGGAACGCTGAGTTTTACGGCGCTTTCCATAGTTTGTTTTACAAGTGCGCCAACTTCTTCGCGTTCGGCCTCCGTTACTTCAAGCAAAAGTTCATCGTGCACCTGAAGCAGTATGCGGCTTTTATAACCGCCCTGTTCCAGCATTTTCTGCACGTTCACCATGGCAATTTTTATAATGTCCGCCGCCGTGCCCTGTATCGGCGTGTTAATGGCTGTGCGCTCCGCAAAGCCGCGCAGGTTAAAGTTGCGGCTGTTAATATCCGGCAGGTAACGCCTGCGCCCGAACAGCGTCTGCACATAGCCCTGCTTTTTGGCGCTCGCCACCATATCATCCATATATTTTTTAACGCCGGTATAGCGTCCAAGATAATTTTCAATATATCTGCCCGCTTCACCGCGGCTGATGTCAAGCTGTTTGGCAAGCCCAAAATCGCTGATGCCGTATACAATGCCAAAGTTTACTGCTTTGGCGCGCGTACGCATGGTGCCGGTAACTTCGTCCAGCGGCACGCCAAATACTTCCGCAGCCGTACGTGCGTGTACATCCTGCCCGTGCAGGAAGCTTTCCAAAAGCAGTTCATCCTGCGCAATATGCGCCAGCACGCGCAGTTCTACCTGCGAATAATCGCAGCTTAACAGATAATCGTAACCTTCGCCCGGCACAAAAATTTCGCGTATTTTTTTGCCAAGTTCTGTGCGGGTAGGGATATTCTGCAAATTCGGGTCGGTGCTGCTCAAACGCCCGGTAACAGTAACAAGCTGCTGAAAATGCGTATGTATACGCCCTGTAACAGTATTAATCAGCGGTCGCAGACCTTCAAGGTAAGTGCTGTGAAGCTTCGTCAGCTTGCGGTGTTCTAAAATAGTCCGCACCAGCGGATGCTCGTTACGCAGCTGCTCCAAAACTGATACATCCGTAGAATAACCTGTTTTAGTTTTTTTAATGACCGGCAGGCCCAGCTTTTCAAACAAAATAGCACCAAGCTGCTTGGTAGATTTTAAATTGAAACTTTCTCCGGCCTGCTCTACCGCCAAAATTTCAAGCGCTGCAATCTGCGCCGCCATTTCTTTGGTTAATTTATCCAAAAGCGCTGCATCCGGCTTAATGCCCGCCAGTTCCATTTTGGCAAGCGTGCGTGCCAGCGGCAGCTCCATTTCTTCATATAATTTTATCTGTTCGTGTTCCGCAAGTTTGGCGCGCAAAACAGGCACAAGCTCGGCAACGGCTTTGCATTCCTGCACATACTCCTGCGCCAGGTACGCTCCGCCGACGGTTTTAATGCTGTATTCGCTGCGCGCAGGGTCAATAAGGTATGCAGCAATAGCAATATCATCCGTTATGCCGCGCGCTTCAACCCCAAGGCATAAAGCGGTTTTTATAATCTCTTTGCTGTCGCAGCAGGCTTTTTGGCAGTTTTCATCTGCCAGCCAGTCATAAAACAGCCGCCAGCCGGGGCACTCGCCTTCAAAAATATAAACGCGCCCGTCACATAAAAGCTCCGCACGTTTAAAATATAAATCCGGCAGCGTACCGCCAATTTGTACAGTAAGCGGCGTAACTTCACGCCTTACGGCGATAAGTTTAAACAACGCTTCCGCATCGTCGGCACTTTTTACAACTTCTTCCGGCAGCCCGGCAGGCTTATCTTCCACAAAGTCGCCAAACAGGCTGAAATCGCCTTCCGGCGCACCCATAACGGCATTAAAACGGTCGTACATATTGCGGAATTCCAACCCGGCAAGCAATTCGCGCGCCTCCGGCTTTAATGCTTTTAATTCATAATTTGCCAAATCCGCATCAACCGGCACATCCGTAAAAATTGTTGCCAGTTTTTTGGAAAGCAGTGCCGATGCTTTGTTATTCTGCACTTTTTCGCGCAGTGCCTTGCCGCTGATTTTATCGGCGTTAGCCAGTACATTTTCCACACTGCAGTACTCGCCAATCAGCTTGAGAGCCGTTTTTGGGCCAACGCCCGGTATGCCGGGGATGTTATCCGAAGTATCGCCCATCAGACCTTTCAGGTCGATAAGCTGCTTCGGTTCAAGGCCTTCATATTCTTCCGCAAAAACTTCCGGCGTGTAAATTTTAAGGTCTGAAATGCCGCGTTTGGTAAAATATACGCTTGTGCGGCTGCTTAAAAGCTGAAGTTCATCGCGGTCGCCCGTTACAATAATCACGTCCGCTTCCTGCGGCGCGTGTACGGCAAACGTACCGATAATATCGTCCGCCTCGTAATTATCAAGCTCCAGCACGGCAATGTTCATTGCCTCCAGCACCTTACGCGCCAGCGGGAACTGCTCCGAAAGCTCGCTCGGTGTCGGTTTGCGCTGCCCCTTGTAATCGGCAAACATCTCCGTACGGAAGGTTTTGCGGCTCTTGTCAAACGCTACCGCCAGCCACTTGGGCTGAACATCGGCCAAAAGCCGCAGAAGCATATTGCAAAAACCGTACACAGCACCAGTATGCACACCGCTTTGTGTCGTCAGCGGCGGCAGGGCAAAAAACGCCCTGTGAATCAGGCTGCTGCCATCTATAACTAAAAATTTATCTGCCATATTTGTTCCTTTCGTCAAACATCATAATAATATATTATATCACACGTAAAGGTGTAGGTAAAATTAAGCATAAAAATAAAGCCCTGCTTAAGCAAGGCTTAAATCATCCACGCGGGAATATACATAATGTTGTTTTTATCAATGCCGAACTCAGGCACAAGGCAAATAACGCTGCCGGTTGCTGTTTTAACTTCTGTACAGCCGCCAAACGCCGCTTCTATTATATTAAAGCGCTTGTACATTTTTTGCACCTGCGCGCTTTTGCTGATGACGCACGGGTACAGCACGCCGTTGTGTAAAATTAATAGCTCAACCTCTTTGCCGTTAAAATTGCGGTAGTAGTATAGCGGCGCTTTCTGCCCGCTATTAGCAAAACTTTTATACACTTCGCCAATAACCCAGGTTTCAAAAAACTCCGCGCTCATCGCGCCAAGCTCCAAAGCGTCCGCCGTATTCCAGCGCAAAAGGTACGCCGCAAGGCCGGTATCTGTAAAATACAGCTTCGGTGTTTTTACAACGTACTTAACACCGCTAAAAGCCGCCGGTTGAAGCAAATACACAAGCCCAATACGTTCCAAAATACTAAGCCACTGCTTCGCCGTCGGTATGCTGTTGCCGGTTTCCTTTGCCATAACGGCGTAATTTAAAAGCTTTGCCGTCTGCGATGCTGCCGCACACAAAAAACGGTAAAATTTCATCTCATCGTTAAGCTGAATAAACTTGCGGATGTCACGCTGCAAAATATCCTGCACCAGTTTGGCATAAAACGCATGCCAGTCCGCACCTTCACTATAAATTGCAGGCTTATCGCCGCGCCAAATGCGCTCGTAAATCTCCACCACGCTGTGCGGAACAGGATTCTGCATCCGACTCGCCAACAGCTGCATATCCGGTATAAACGGCGTACTTTCTCTGCCGTCAAGTTCAGCACTGCTTAAACCGCAAAGCTCCAAGCAGACAAACTTATCGCCAAGCTCCTGCATAATGGCGGTAATGGTTTCCGCGTCCTCTTTCGGCGCAATCAACCAAAAATCACCCGGGTTGCCATGCTTAAGCGCATAATCCTTAATAACCGGCACAAGTTCCGGCGCATACTGAATATTATCAATCAGCACCGGAGGGGCATACCGCTGGAGGAACAGAACTGGTTCTTCCTTTGCCATATTGCGTAAAGCAGGCTCCGCAAGGTCTGCGTACTTGCGCTTAGCATCGGCAAGTTGCTTAAGGCAGGTTGTTTTGCCGGATTGGCAAAAACCGTTTAATAAAATTATTTTTACTTGTCTATTTAAATTACTTTCAAAATTTCTTTTTATAAACATTTTACTAACTATTTTTATAAATATGCTTTCATAAATCTTTTATACACTTCTACTCCCGGCTGATTATAAGCATCAACGTTAGCAAGCTCACCTTCGTAAGCAACACTAAGCATTAAAAAGTACATCAGTTGCCCTAAATAATATTCGTTAAGCTGTGGTAAAGTAAATTTTGCATTATATCTGTTATCGCTGTTTAATGCTGCTTCGTTAGCTTGCAAAGCAATTTTTAAAACTTCGTGCATTTTTAAGCCATCTTTTTTATTTAACATTTCTAATTCCGAAAACGGATTTTTTACCGTAATATCGTTTTCTACACTACTTATTTCTAAAAATTGCACTATTTTATTTCTTTTGCCTTCTTGATGTTGTTGTGTCTGCGCATGCATATCTGTTGTTCCAACAGCAACAATAGGCGTCCTGCCATAGTTAACTTCATTTCCATTTCTGTCAAAACGCTTACCCAAAGATTCTGCTAACAACTGAACATACCATTCGCTTAAAGATTTTAACCTCATACAATATGGCATAAACACTTCAATATCAACGCCTTTTAAATATGCCATATATTTCAATACCGCATTTACAAAAGCTGGATTTTCTTTAATATTTACTTCCTTACAGTATGTATCTACATCTCTTGCCCCTTGCAAAAAGGCTTCAATATCTCCGCCCACAGCAGCCAATGCAAGTAAACCAGGATCAGTCATAACACTGAATCGTCCGCCGATCCCCTCTTTTATATCAAAAGTTTCCCACCCAAATTTACAAGCTAATTGTAATAATGGGGATTTACTGATTTCAGCATTTAAATCTGTTACAACAGCACACTCTAAACTAACATCATCTGAACTACTCAATAATTCATAAAAATACATAAAACTTAAAATTGTTTCAAGCGTCGTTCCAGATTTCGAAATAGGAATCAACAAAACATTAAACTTATTTTTAGTTCTTGTATTTTTCTTTGCCGCATGGCGTAAAAGTTCAGAAATTAATTCCTTGCAATCTTCAGCATCCAAATTATTACCGGAAAAATAAACTCTCGGAAAACCATTTCTCAAAGGAGTATTATAATTCCAACCAAGTCCGCCAATAGAATCAACTAAAACTTTAGCGCCGAGATATGATCCACCAATACCTAAAAATACGACGGCATCAATTTGCTTAAACTTCTTTTGAAAATTAATTAATTTTAGTATAGATTGCGGTGTATTGGGATTGCCTTCTTTGACGTACGGCATACGTAAAAAATATACATGTTCCAACTCATCATCTTTTGAGTAATGTTCCTTTGCAACACCCTTAAAACGTATATCATCTACAGCTATTGCAACATCATCCGCAAACTTTTTAATAAAATTATTAACTTCATCTTCATTAAGTCGCTGGGGACCAAAAAGATTTTCAAAATTAATTATCAAGCTATGTGGTAAATCAAATTTAGCTTTCACTTTACAATAACGCTCCCGTTTTTAGACAGACATTTACTTAGATAAATCTGTCTTTAATAATTCGCACAATTCAAGCGCTCTTTCTAAAGCTTGGTCCATATTATAATATTTAAAATCAGCAAGCCTGCCAGCGCAATATAATCCCTTTATTTGCTTAGTTTTAGATGCATATCGGGCATACATAAGCTGGCTATCTTCTGTTAAAACAGGATAATATGGCTCCATTTTTTCATTTTCATTATATGTCAGCGGATATTCCACTGCATAAGTTGTACCTTTAACATTTTGTACCGGTAATTTTTTATACTCTGTAATTCTGGTAAAACCATCTGCCTGAGGATAGGCAACAACAGGTGCATCCTGCTTACTTTCTATATCTTCATACTTCCATTCAAATCTCAATGAACGGTATGGTAATTTACCATATTCTAAGCCAAAAATTTCATCCAATGCACCGGTATAAATTACAGGTATATTTTGTTCTAAATTATTAATCAGAAGCTTTCCATTATTTATTTTTAAATGTTCTAACGCTTCTACACCTAACTGTACAGATATATTAGGATGATTTAATAAATTAGTAAAAAATTCCGTATAACTTTTTGCAGGCATAACCTGATATTCGTCATCAAAATAACCTACATCATACGAAAATCTTAACGGCACTCGCTTCAAGACGCTTGGGTCTATTTCTTTAGCCGATACTCCCCATTGTTTGGCTGTATATAAGCTGTAATCGTTGTCAAACAAAAACTGTGCATATGCACGTACTTTTTCGTCATTACAATTTAATACTTCCAAAACAGTAGCCGTCTGACGTCCATCAAAAACTTTTTTTATCCGCTGCTTTAAATCATCAGCTTCTTCCACATCATAATAATCGTCAATAGTTTGAAAATTAAACGGAGTAGGAGTAAATTTACCGTTTACATATGCCATACAGGTTAATTTATATTCATCCCACTCAGCAAAACGGCACATATAATCAAATAAAATTTTTTCAGTAGTATGAAACGTATGCGGTCCATATTTATGCACTAAAATATTATGTTCGTCATAATAATCATACATATTACCGCCTATATGGTTTCTGCGTTCCCATATAACAACCTTTTTATTTAATTCTTCTGCCAAAAAACGTGCAACTACAGCACCGGTCAATCCGCAGCCTATAACTAAAGCATCCATCAAAATCCACCATATTTATCCATAAATTCTTTAAATGTCTGCAAATTTTTATCCTTATCAGCCAAAATTATATTTTCTTTTCCGCCAATAAGTTCAAGCGGCCATTTCACATTAATATCTTCATCATCCCATAAAATGCCGTCGTCATATTCACCGTAGAATTTTTCAGCACATTTATACGAAACTATTGAATGTTCCAAAACTAAATAACCATGTGCACAACCAGCAGGCACTAAAATTTCCTTTTTATTCTCACCGGTTAAATCAAAAGCAAGCCACTTTTTAAAAGTCAGGCTATCTTTTCTTAAATCAACCACAACATCATAAACATGCCCGTAAATACAACGCACTAATTTAGGCTGCTGCATTACACGCTGAAAATGCAATGCCCTGATTACACCTTTATGAGATGTTGTATAAAATATCTCTGCTAAATTATATTCAATTCCATTGGCTTCAAACATCTCTTTGGAATAATCTTTAGTAAAAGAACCACGGATATCATCTGCATTAAAAGGAATTACTTCAATCAAGCCTTTTATTTCAGTTTCTTTAAAAGAAAATGACGTAATCATTTACCTACCTCAACTTTCTTTAACCATTCCATTGTTTTTTTGCAACCTTCACCAAAGCTTATTTCCGCTTTAAAACCGGTATCTGCTTCGGTTTTACTTGTGTTAAATTTATTCAATGGTAAACTAACCCCCGTAAAAGGAATATTGCCAAAAATAAACTCTCTATCTGGAGATACAGTTTCTTTCATTTCTAATAAAAACTCTTTTAATGGTCTAGCATGTGAACTTCCAATTAAATATTCATTAAAAGCTTTTCCATTCTTACCGATTAAATAAAATGCACGGGCAACATCATCAATATATACAAAATCATAATTTTGCTCACCAGATGTAAATTGAGGAATTTCATTATTTATTATTTTTCGTAAAGTAGAATTTATTAAACGAGTACTAAATTCACCAACACCATAAGCATTAGTTAATTTACACCAAACTAATTCTATATTAATATTAGCAGCTATCATTGAACTTAATAGATGAGCCTGCAACTTACTAGCACCATAAACATAATTCATACCAGCTTTATTGCCTGCTTTTGAAACAGCATTTAATGTTTCGTCTTCCATTATGCTTCCTGCTCCAACAAACCTTTTACAACCACATTGCTTTGCAACTTTAAGGCAATCAATAGTCCATTTTACATTATTCAATTGTAATTCTATATTTTCCCTATTTTTTACATCGACGCCAGCCCACGCAAAATGATAAAAACAATCAAAATTTTTATCGTAAACTAAATCTTTTAATTGTTCAATCTCATCCAGTGTTAAGCCTATAAATTTTACTCTCTCATCATTTGGTATATTGGCATTGCACTCAGGCATATCTAACGCTAATACTTCAATATTATGCTTTAACATCTCTTTTACTAAAGCACTGCCAACAAAACCATTTGCACCTGTAACAATAGCTTTTTTCATTTTCTCACCTGTTTTCAAACTTATTTACAAATTCGTTAATTTGTTTTTCCATAACTTCGTTAATATTTTGTTTCCGTAAATATGCTTTGCTCCACTCAACCGTTTTAGCCACAGCGTCATCAATATGCCATACCGGCTGCCATCCTAAAACTTTTTTAATTTTAGAACAATCCAATTTTAAAAAGTTAGCTTCATGCGGAGCATTGCTCTCACTTATATTTACCCATCCAGCAGTTTCTCCCCAATGTTTGCAGAACAAATCTACCAAGTCACCGGTATTAACGCAATCGCAGTCATCCGGTCCGACATTATAACTTCCCGCAATTTCTTTATTTTCATATTGCTGCATTGCTAAAAGCAAATATGTACAAACAGGCTCCAGCACATGCTGATACGGCCTTGTGCTATAAGGATTGCGTACTACAATTTTTTCTTTTTGTTCCATGGCACGCACACAATCCGGTATAATCCTGTCTTTGGCAAAATCACCACCGCCGATAACATTACCGGCACGGCAGGGGGAAATTGCTATATCCCTGTCTGTAAAAAACGATTTTTTATAAGAACTTGTAACAAGCTCCGAGCAAGATTTACTGTTAGAATATGGGTCATAACCATCCAAAGCATCAATTTCGCGGTAACCATATTCCCATTCATTATTTAAATAAACCTTATCCGTTGTAACATTAATAACCGATTTTACAGAAGGGCAATGCCTAACAGCTTCTAAAAAATTAACCGTGCCCATAACATTGGTTGCATAGGTATAAACAGGGTTCTCGTAAGATTCCCTTACCAACGGCTGCGCAGCCATATGTATTACAATATCCGGCTGTACTGCCTGCATGGCAAGCTGCAAATTTCTTAAATCGCGGACATCTCCCAATAAATTTAAATCCATGCAGCGTTCAATGCCGGCAAGCTTAAACAAGCTCGGATTAGTAGGCGCTTCCAACGCATACCCGCTGACTTTGGCCCCAGCCATTGATAATACTTTACACATCCAACTGCCTTTAAAACCGGTATGCCCTGTAATAAATACTTTTTTATTTTTATAAAAATCAAATAAGTTCATTGTTACCAAACCTTCCACGGTGCTTTTCCGCTATCCCATAATTCTTCAAGCATATTTTTTTCTTTCAATGTATCCATGCACTGCCAAAAACCATTATGCTTATAGGCAGCCAGTTCGCCTTCAGCAGAAAGCGTTTCTAACGGATAACGTTCAAGAATAGTATCGTCACCTTCAATAAGTTCAAAAATTTTCGGGCTTAAAACCATAAAACCTGCATTAATCCATCCGCCGGATTCTTTAGTCTTTTCTGCAAATTTTTGAATTGTATTGCTTTCGTCAATATCCAAAGTACCAAAACGCCCGCCGGGCTGAACAGCAGTTAAGGTTGCCTGCTTACCGCTGTTTTTATGGAATTTTACAAGTTCAGCAATATTAACATCACTCACAGCGTCGCCATAAGTAAGCATAAAATCTTCATCACCAATATATTTTTGAATACGTTTTACACGCCCACCGGTTAAAGTATGCAAACCGGTATCCACAATAGTTACCTTCCACGGCTCAGCCATGTTATTATGTATAATAGTTTTGTTTTCATGCACAAAATCAAAGGTAATATCGCTGGTATGCAGATAATAATCTGCAAAATACTCTTTAATTATGTGCTGCTTATAACCGGCACAGATAATAAAATCATTAAAACCATAATACGCATAGGTTTTCATAATATGCCATAAAATAGGCATGCCGCCGATTTCAATCATTGGCTTCGGTTTCAAATGGCTTTCTTCACTGATACGGCTTCCCAATCCACCTGCTAATAATACTACTTTCATTTTTTTACCTCTTCTCTTAAAAATTTATAGGCCAACCTCTAAGTTTAAAATATGCTTTTTTTAGAATATAATGTCTTTTTGTTCCTGCCGGAAAAAATATTTTTATAAAATCTTTTATTTTTTGTTTTTGATTTTGATTTAAAAATTTTGTGTGAAAAAATTGTTGATGCCAATACACTGTACCATTAGCTTGTTCCGCAGACAATCTATACAACATTGTTTCGTAAAAAGGTGTCTCTCTAGCCACACTCCAAAATTTATCTGCAAACTCAATTTCGGGATTATTCCAAGGTTTAGGCTGATTTGCATAATGAAATATAAAAATATCTTCATCCGATTTTTTTACTGTATAATAACGCAACTTACTTTTTAATGGAGCAAAACTAAGTTGCTCCGTTACCCACGCACCTGTTTCTGTACAAAAATTATATTTCAAATCTAAAAATTTTATTTTATTCTCAAATAAAATATTTAAAACATCTTGCTCTAAAAGCCTACACTTTTTAGATTGTACTTTTGTTATTAAATCATCTAATTTATAATGTTTTCTAAATAATTCTAAATTCATTACAATAACTCCCATATTAATATAATTATATGGATTATCTAACTTCATTTCTTCTAAAGAATATTTTTTAAAGTCACTTTTTGTATTATTCATTAATCCCTGCCAAACAACATCTTTCACTGCGCCTATAAAAAACTTATCTATATCATTATTATATAAGTATGAAATATCCCTATTGACTATAATGTCACTATCTAAAATAATTGCCTTATTATATTCATGTAATACCCAAGGAGTTAAAAATTTATAATATTGTTCTTCAACATATGTGCTAGCAGGAGAATAAAATTTTATATTCTTTATTTCTTTTTGAGGATTATAAAAACTTATCGTAATATTTTCATACTCTTTACTAAGTTCCAACAACTTTTTTTGATTTTGATCAGTTATTTCCTTATGTAGAACTATAATATCGTAAGTATTTTTATTGTTTACATTATTTATTATTGATTTTATACAACACGCTAAATACGGTACATAATAATTACTAGAAACCATTACAATTGGGATATTACCGTGACTATTATAGATTTTTTGAATTGATAATATTTTTTTTGTATCTTTAAAAAATACTAACTGCAAATGTTTTATGTTTAACGATTTCTTTTCTAAAAAATAAATATACATACCATATAATATTTCACCAACATAGGCACATACTCTACTCATTAATTCATCAAAATATTCTATATCTTTTATTTCCTTCTCTATTTTAAATAAAATATCAAACAAAAATTGATTATATTCCTCAAAAATTGCTTTTTTCATTAGAAAACAATTATATCCTAAATGTCTTTTCCCTCCAAAATATTCATTTAATATTGAACTCATTTCAGGATAATCTTCCATTATTATTTTTTCTAAAATATTAATAGTATTGTGCGGTAATAATATACCTTCTGTCTTGAGCCAATATTCTTTTACGGAATTGCAAAACCCTTTAGCGTGATACATTTTAGTGATATCACACCATTCACTAGTTATAACATCATACCTTTCTATAACTTCTCGCATATGTTCTGCATTCAACAAATTATATTTTTTTACGCTTTCTTCGTCCAAATATTCTTCTATAATTTCATTATGATAAACTGTACCATTAAACTTATCTACAGCATATTTAGTTTCATATATTTGATCACTAAACGACAAATATCTTCTATAATGGCAAAGTCCATAATAATCGGCATCTATATTTTTCCACGCCCAATATTGAACTGTAAATTCTCCTAAAAAATTCCTTTTATTTGAAATATTATCGCCAGTATCATCACCAAGCATTGTTATATTTTCTCGTTTATCATAAACTGCACCGCAGCGTACAGGTACAAATAAAGGATTATCAATAGTTTCACTGTCTAAATCAATACGATGAGATACAAAAATTTTTATATCCTTTGCCATTTTGTTCAACCACCTTACTTATAAATTTTATGATATAAATTTTTTAAATAACATTGCAGAAATTCAGGAGAATAGTTTTGCACAAATAATTTACCATAATAAAATAACGAGGTTTTTATTTTTTGCTTCACTTTATTATTTTCTTCAGCTTTTTCACCAAATATCAAATGCAGCTCTTTTGTCTTTATATTTTGTCTAATTAAGCAATGTAAATATATACCATATAAAATTTCGCCCATATAACCAATTATTCGAGGGAACTTCTTTAATTTTTTGTCATTTTCTAAATGTTTAACAATTTCAAATAAAATAGTAAATTGAAATTCACATAATCCTTCAAATAAACTTTTAGACATTAAATAACAATTATAACCACGGTGCTTGTCCTGATTTAAATAATCAAGCGCATATTTATAAAAATCTGGCTGTACTTTTTTTATAATTTCTAATAGCAACTCAACCGTACATTTATCAAAAAAATATCCTTCATGAGCTTTCCAAAGCTCTAATACATTATTTTGCTGTTTTCCAAAAGCTTTTATTTGCTTTACATCTGCCGGTTTTGGAATTATCAAGTCATATTCTTTACACAAATTTTGCAATATTTCTTCATCATCTAAAGCATATTTTTGTATTATATTTTTATTCAAAAACGGCACATAAATTTGATTTTGTTCGTTCGTATATCCTTTATCCTCATTTCTTAAAGCAAAATAACGCCTGTAATGACATAAACCATAATAGTCGGCATCAACATTTTTCCAAGCCCAATACTGAACTGTTAATTCGTTAAAATTCATACGCAGTTCAGAAATATTGTCGCCGGTATTATCGCCTATTATTTCTTTATTCCATTTATCTTTTTTATACACGGCGCCACAATAAACCGGAGTTATAATTTCATTTTTTATTACTACACTATCAGTATCAATTCTGTGTGATACAAATAATTTTATTTTCATAATCTGCTATTCTTTCATTTGTTTTTTATAAATTTTCTTTTTATGAATAATGCACTCTTTTTTAACCAATTTATGTTCTCTAAAACAACATAATTTACATCTTTATATTTAATGTTGTTATGTAAAAGCCAAACATCAAGCAATCGCTCCGCAATATAACCCATAACACGCTGCTGATATCCGGTATAGTTTTTTATGTCTATTTCTTTTTCAAGCTTAAATAATATGCCAAAAAGCCACTCACAATATTGACAATACAGGTCATACCGCATAACAAACATATTTAAAACATGCCCTTTGGTTTTATTTATTGATTTATCAAATGCCGGTATATATTCCGGATAGTATTGCTCAATTAGCTTTCTTGCCTTTAATAAATCTTCTATGTTATGAGCATTTTTATATTGCACATAACGGGTTTCTATAAAATAATTCCTTTGAACAGGCAAAATTACGGAATAATCTTTCAGTATTTTTTCAAAATCCTTTTTGCTAAATACCATACTTATATCCGCTTTGCCAAAAACATGATGCTTTTGCCTGCTGAAATACCTGCGGTAATGGTTTATGCCTATATAATCAGCTTTAAGATTTTTCCATGCCCAATAAATCGCTGTAAGTTCTGCATAATATGGCTGCTTTGCAGAAATATTTTCTCCTGTATCATCACGGCAATATCCTAAATCTGCATTTATTGCACTACCAAGCTGTACAGGTAAATAAACTTCGTCTTTTGGCATCCAATATTTTTTATGGGTTGCAATTATTATTTTTATATCCACATTATTGACCTAACATATATTCACTGTATTTTTTATGTACTGCTTCCGGCTTACCTGTCATAGCAATTTTGCCTTCTTTCAGCCAAATGCTTTTATCACAAAATTCTTCTATCTGCCCCAAAGCATGCGTTACAATAACGATGGTAGTACCGGCTTGTTTTATCTCTTTTAATTTGTTAAAGCACTTTTCCTGAAATTTAATATCGCCAACGGCTAATATTTCATCAATCAGCAATACATCTGCATCAACATTGATAGCTACTGCAAAAGCAAGCCGCATATACATACCGCTGGAATATGTTCTTACAGGGTTATCAATAAAATCCCACAATTCCGAAAAATCAATTATCTGCTGTAACTTATTATCTATTTCTTTTTTAGTTAAGCCAAAAATAGAAGCGTTAATGTAAATATTTTCGCGCCCGGACATATCCGGGTGAAACCCTGCACCCAGCTCAATAAGGCAGGCCACACGGCCGTTGATTTTTATTTTTCCTTTATCAGGATACATAATACGGCTTAATAATTTTAATGTTGTACTTTTACCGCAGCCGTTTTTACCTATTAAACCAATTGCTTCGCCTTTATTTACAGAAAAACTGATTCCATTTAATACCGTTCTTAGTTCATAACGGTTACGCTGCCAAAACAGCATTTTTTCTTTTAAGCTGAAACCTTTATCATGGTATACTTTAAAATTTTTATATACATTTTCAACACTAATTGCTGTTGTCATAATTCCTCCGCAAAACGGCGTTTTAAACGGTTAAAAACTATAAATCCCACTATTAAAATTAAAATACTAAAAATCAATCCTGCAATTAACGTATCTAAATGCGGTATTTTTCCATAATATAAAATATCACGATATGCCGTAATTATAGGCGTCATAGGGTTTAAATTGAAAAATGTCAGATATTCCTGCGGAACCATATTAACGGAATACATAACAGGCGTTAAAAATTGCCAGCCCATTGTCAATATTCCCAAAATATGTTCGAAATCACGAAAATATACAGTTAAAGCTGAAAAGAAAAATGTCAGCCCCAAAACCAAAACATATTCAAGTATTGCAATTAGCGGTAAGTACAGCCATGCTGCAAAATTTGTTTTATCGCTAAAAATTACAACTACACTTAAAACTATTACAAAACAATACAGCATATTTATAAAATTACTTGTTACTACTGCTAATGGCAAAACTTCTCGAGGAAAATATATTTTTGTAACAAGATTTTGATTTGCTAAAATGCAGGTTGAACCGCCAACAATACTGGTAGCGCAAAACATCCATGGTATAAGCGCAACAAATAAGAATAAATAGTAATCATCTATCCCCATGCGCATAATACTTGAAAAAACAATTGTATATACACCCAATTGAAGTAATGGGTTTATAAACGTCCATAAAAAACCTAAAACGGAGCCTTTATATCTGCCGCGTAAGTCACGGTGTATAAGGCTTCGTATCATTTCCCGATATTGATATAATTCTTTAAAAATACTCACTTATTTAATAAGCTCCTTTACATGAAAAAACGCTTTTGCCTGTCCTCCATAACAACATTAAGTCAAGCCATACGCTCCAGTTACGTACATACCAACTGTCAAGCTGTACTCTTTGTTTGTAATTTGTATCGCTTCTGCCGCTTACCTGCCACATACCTGTTATACCTGGCTTTACCATCAGGTAGTCGTTAATGTATTCCCCATACCTTGCCATTTCGTCCCTTATTATTGGGCGCGGGCCTACAAGGCTCATTTCTCCTTTTAGTACGTTAAATATCTGCGGCAGTTCATCTAAACTTGTCTTTCTTAGGAATGCCCCACTTTTTGTTATGCGCGGGTCGTTCTTTAACTTAAAATCTTTTTCCCATTCTGCTTTTGCTTCCGGGTCTGTTTTTAAAAGCTGCTCTAATTTTTCTTTGGCATCTACGCACATACTGCGAAATTTGTAGCAATTAAATTCTTTGCCGTTTTTCCCTATACGCCTATGTTTAAAGATTACCGGCCCCGGTGAGTCTTTATATATCCAGAAGGCTATTACTATAAGTATTGGGCTTATTGCTATTGTGCCTGTTATTGTAAGTACATAGTCAAAAATTGTTTTTATCCATCTGTTAACAGGGCGTGCAAGGTTGTTCTTGAGCCTTAACAGCATCAGCTTTTCGTTGAACAGGCTTTCTGCTTCTATGCCTCCCATTGGTACTCCTACAAGGTTTGGTATTACCCCCATGCTTTTTACTAAGGGTTGTACTTTGTAGATTAGCTTTGTTAGTTTGCCTTGTTCCAAGCCCGGTGCTGCTATAAAGACGTGGTTTATTTTGTATTTTGTTATTACTTCTTCAGCGTCTGTAAATTTACCGAGCACTGGATAATTTTCAAGTATGCCTTGTTCTACTTTGTTGTCTTCTAAAAGCCCTATTATTTTATACCCCATACCGGCATCATTTTTAATGCCTTGTATAAGTAGTTCTGCTGTTTTGCCTGCGCCGATGATGAGTACCGGTATTTGCAGCAGCTGATATTTTTCAAGTATCTTTTTTACTATGTAGCGGAAGATTACAAGCAGTATAAAGCTCAATATCCAAAATACTGCTATAAACATTCTACTGGTTGAGCCTGCTATGCACGCTATATAGAGTAATATGATGATACTTGTAACGGCGTAGCAGCTTGTAATAAAGAGTTTCTGGATTATCTGCCAGAACTGAGCGCGGCGGTTATAGAGCTGTTCTATGTTTAAAAAGATTAGATAAAGTAACGGGAATACTACCCAAAAGTTGAGCCAGGAAATATGCAAGCTGTGATTGCCGGTATAGAAGTTACGAAAGTTAAAGGCAAGCTCTTCTGCACATACTATGGCAATGTAGTCAACACAAATTAATACAAACGGTAGAATAATATTGGTATACTTATTTATTTTTTGCAGATTTTCTGCCACGGTTATCCCTCTTACATTTTATTGATTGTAATAAAATTTATAATTTTATTTTGCATTATTTTATAATGTTATTTTACCATACCTTTACCCCCCCCGCAAGACATTTCCGTTAGAGTAAGTCTAACTTTTACTGGTCTTGGTGAAACTTTATCCCTACCGGCAGGTTAGCGCGGCAGCGTAGTTCCGCATTAACCCGCACTATCGGTGATGCGGGACAGCTACTTTTTATCTTTTTTTACAGGCAAACTAAAAATAGCAGCATTAGCCAGACAACTTCATACAAAAATTTCAATATACAATAAAACAATAACAGTAATAAACACGCTTTTTGAACGAAGTGAATAAGCGTGTATTACTGTTATTACACTAAAATTATTGAATAATTTTTGTGAGTTGTATGGTTAATGCTGCTATTTACTAAATATAATTATTGATTCACAAATTTTGCTCTTTAATAAATATGTTACATAGTCGTGTTTGCGCACGCAAATAGGAGTAACGTTTTGGCAAGCTGAACAGCAGCAGTTTCTGCAAGATTGCATTTTCTGTTTCTAATAGATGCCTCATCATAAACAAAACCACCCTGCTTACTCCAAACGGAATAAACAGGGTGGTTTACTTTACCTATTGCAACTTATTAAGTTTTTCTGCTGTTATGCAGTAAAATCAGTTATTAGTTGGCACGTTATTGTATTTTACTTTTACGTCGCGGTATCTGCTCATGCCGGTACCTGCCGGAATGAGTTTACCGATAATAACGTTTTCTTTAAGGCCGAGCAGCGGGTCAACCTTGCCTTTAATTGCTGCGTCCGTAAGTACACGGGTAGTTTCCTGGAAGGAAGCCGCAGACAGGAAGGAATCGGTTGCCAGAGATGCTTTGGTAATACCCAGAAGAATCGGATGACCTTCTGCCGGCTGTAAGCCGCGGTCAAGCATCTCGCTGTTCTGTTCTTCAAATTCACCGATATCAACGTATTCGCCCGGCAGCATCGTAGTATCGCCTGCTTCGTCGATACGTACTTTACGCATCATCTGGCGTACCATAACTTCAATGTGCTTGTCGTTAATTTCTACGCCCTGAGATTTGTAAACGCCGAGTACCTGCTGTACCAGATAACGCTGGGTTGCGCGCACGCCGCTGATGCGGATAATATCATGCGGATTGAGGGAACCTTCGGTAAGACGGTCGCCTTTTTCGATTTCCTGCCCTTCGGTAACAGCAAGTTTTGCGCCGTACGGAATAGCATAAACTTCTTCCATTCCGTCTTTATCGGTAATGGTAATTTTACGCTGTCCGCCTTCTTCGGCAATATGCACAACGCCGGTGGTTTCTGCCAAAATACCCGGGTGTTTCGGTTTGCGTGCTTCAAACAATTCTTCAACACGCGGCAAGCCCTGGGTAATATCGTCACCGCCTGCTACGCCGCCTGTATGGAACGTACGCATGGTAAGCTGGGTACCAGGTTCGCCGATTGCCTGAGCTGCAATGGTGCCAACTGCTTCGCCGACGTCAACATTTCTGTCGGTTGCAAGGTTGCGGCCATAGCATTTGCGGCAAACGCCAACTTTAGATTTGCAGTTGAGCACGCTGCGGATTTTAACGGTTTCGCGCAGGGCTGCAATTCTGTCTGCCATATCTTCGGTAACATAATCGTTGATATGATAGAGCACTTCACCGTTTTCATCCAGAATATCTTCGGCAAGGTTACGGCCGACAATACGGTCGCGCAGAGATTCGATAACTGTCTGTTTGTTCTTGCCTTCGGTAATAGCACCGATTTCGATACCTTCGATAGCATTGTTGCGCACTTTCATTTCGCGGACAGTGCCGTCTGCCAAAATTGCGTCAATCATTGCTTCGGTGTAAGTATCTTTTGCATGTGCCAGTACTTCACCTTCTGCGTTAACAACGTCTTCGGCAACTTCTTTGCCGTCGAAGTGATGCATCAGGTGTTCTTTCATTACCTTGTTGGCATCTTCACTGCTGATGTTAATCTGAACGGTTTCAGTTGCTTCGCCGTCCATATCATCTGTTGCATACAAGTTAACTTCAAGCACATGGCCTGCAATAAGTTTATTGTAAATATCTTCCGTAATAACGGTATCTGCTTCGGCAATCAGTTCACCGGTTACAGGGCTTTCAACGCCGGAAGCAAGGTTGCGCCCGATAACGGTTTCGCGCAGTTTGTTCTGGCTTGCGCCAAGGGTTTGTTTGCACAGGCGGCTGCGTTCTTTAACAAGGTTAAAGGTTACAACGTCGCAGTCATCCTCGCGTACAATAACATCCTGCGCAACGTCTACAAGGCGGCGGGTAAGGTAACCGGAGTCTGCCGTACGCAGTGCGGTATCTGCCAGGCCTTTGCGGGCACCGTGGGTGGAAATAAAGTATTCCAATACGGTTAAGCCTTCGCGGAAGTTTGCCTTGATAGGACGGTCGATAATACGGCCGGACGGGTCAGCCATAAGGCCGCGCATACCTGCCAGCTGACGGATCTGCTGGGTGTTGCCGCGGGCACCGGAGTCAGCCATCATGTTCAGGGAGTTGAACTTATCCATGGTGGCGCTCATCAGTTTTGCGGTAACGTCATCAGTTGCCTGGCTCCAGATTTCAATAACCTTGCGGTAGCGTTCGTCCTCGCTCATTAAGCCTCGGCGGAACATGCGCTCAGTTTTATCAATCTGTTTTTCGGCGTCAGCCAAAATCTGCTGTTTTTCTTTCGGGATTTTAATATCGGATACGGCAATGGAAATACCTGCCTTGCAGGCGTTGTCATAACCGTTCTTTTTAACAATATCAAGAATTTCGGCAGTACGCAGGTTGCCGAACAGCTTGTGCGCTTTGGCAACAAGGTTGCCCAGTTCTTTTTTGTTAATAAGTTTGCTTAAATGCCAAACCTTAACTTCTTCGCCGGCAGCATTCTTTTCGGTTTCCTGATGGAAGTACTGCAATTCTTTCGGCAGGTCTTCGTTAAACATGATATTGCCCGGCGTAGTGGTAACAAGGCTTACGCCTTCGTTCTTTTCTTCGCCGTAAATATCTTTGTTTGGTACATAAACCTGAATGCGTGCCTGCAAATCAACAACCTTATGGAAGTATGCCAGCATAGCTTCGTTAATGCTGCTGAAGCGCATGCCTTCGCCTTTGGCTCCTTCTTTCACCATGGTGATGTAGTAAGAGCCCAGAACCATATCCTGTGTAGGTACGGCAACAGGTTTGCCGTCTTTCGGTGCCAGAATGTTGTTAACGGAAAGCATCAAAATTCTTGCTTCTGCCTGTGCTTCTGCGGAAAGCGGCAGATGCACTGCCATTTGGTCACCGTCGAAGTCGGCATTGAATGCTGTACATACCAAAGGATGCAGCTTGATTGCACGGCCTTCGGTAAGGATAGGCTCAAATGCCTGAATACCGAGTCTGTGCAGCGTCGGTGCACGGTTAAGGAATACAGGATGTTCTTTAATTACTTCTTCCAAAACGTCCCAAACTACATTGTTGGCGCGTTCTACCATGCGTTTGGCGTTTTTGATATTGGTAGCCTGTCCGCTCTGAACAAGGCGTTTCATTACAAAAGGTTTAAACAGCTCCAGTGCCATTTCCTTCGGCAGGCCGCACTGATGCATTTTAAGTTCAGGGCCTACAACGATAACAGAACGGCCGGAGTAGTCAACACGTTTACCCAAAAGGTTCTGACGGAAACGGCCCTGTTTGCCTTTCAGCATATCGGAAAGGGATTTCAGCGGACGGTTGCCCGGACCGGTTACCGGACGGCCGCGGCGGCCGTTGTCGATAAGGGCGTCAACTGCTTCCTGCAGCATGCGTTTTTCGTTGCGTACGATAATATCCGGCGCGTTAAGTTCAAGCAAACGTTTCAAGCGGTTGTTGCGGTTAATAACGCGGCGGTACAAATCGTTAAGGTCGCTCGTTGCAAAGCGTCCGCCGTCCAGCTGAACCATCGGGCGCAGTTCAGGCGGAATTACCGGTACAACGTCCAGAATCATCCATTCCGGGCGGTTGCCGGATTTTAAGAAGGCTTCGCAAACTTCCAGGCGGCGTACAGCGCGTATTTTGCGCTGGCCGCTTACTTCTTTCAGTTCTGCGCGCAGTTCTGCGGTAAGTTTGGGCAGGTCAATTTCCTGTAATAAGGTTTTAATTGCCTGAGCGCCCATACCTACTTTAAATGCGCTGCCGTATTTATCACGGTTTTCAATATATTCGCTTTCGGTCAGCAGCTGTTTTTTAGTCAGCGGAGTGCTGCCCGGGTCTAATACAATGTAGTTGGCAAAGTACAGTACTTTTTCCAGAGAACGCGGGGAAATATCAAGAATTAACCCCATGCGGCTCGGAATACCTTTGAAATACCAGATATGGGATACAGGTGCAGCCAGTTCAATATGGCCCATACGCTCACGGCGTACTTTGGCACGGGTTACTTCAACGCCGCACTTGTCGCAGATAATGCCTTTATAGCGGATTCTTTTATATTTGCCGCAATGGCATTCCCAGTCTTTGGTAGGCCCGAAAATTCTTTCGCAGAACAAACCGTCACGTTCCGGTTTTAAAGTTCTGTAATTGATGGTTTCCGGTTTTTTTACTTCGCCATAGGACCAAGCCCTGATTTGCTCCGGTGAAGCCAGGCCGATACGCATAGATTCAAAATTATTTACGTCTAACAAGAACCGATCGCTCCCTTCTATTCCATATCTTCACTGGCGGCGTCATCCGCATCTTTTGCTTCCATATTCATGTTGCCAATATCGGCAATCAAATCAAAATCTGGGTCTTCCGCTGCGCTGTCATCACTGTCAGTGGTGTAGTCATCCTGTACAATCTCCGTGTTAGGAGCTTCGGGAATTGCACCGTCGATGTCAAGGTCCAGCTTGCGGGCTGTTTCGTTGATGTCGTCGTCGGTATCACGCAGGGAAATTTCTTCTTCGTCCTCGTTGAGCACCTTAATGTCAAGGCCGATGGACTGAAGTTCTTTAATAAGTACCTTAAAGGATTCCGGAACACCAGGTTCAGGAACATTTTCGCCTTTAACGATGGCTTCGTAGGTTTTAACACGGCCGACAACATCGTCGGATTTTACGGTTAAAATTTCCTGCAAAGTGTAAGCTGCGCCGTATGCTTCCAGCGCCCAAACTTCCATTTCGCCGAAACGCTGGCCGCCGAACTGCGCCTTGCCGCCGAGAGGCTGCTGGGTAACAAGGGAGTACGGGCCGGTGCTGCGGGCATGGATTTTATCATCAACAAGGTGATGCAGTTTGAGCATGTAAGTTAAGCCGACGGTAACTTTGTTATCGAACGGCTCGCCGGTACGGCCGTCATACAGCGTGGTTTTGGCGCTGCGGTCGATACCTGCAAGGTCAAGCGCATCATTAATGTCTTTTTCATGAGCGCCGTCAAATACCGGTACGGAAATCTGTACGGCTTTAATGCTCTTATCACCGAATTTGCCGATTTCAACGGTTTCGGGGATGCCATATTTTTCAACGTCATAGCCAACACCGGTCAGGCGTTCTACAAGGCCTTCGGCATTGTTTTCAATCTGCATGCCAAGTGCGCGTGCTGCCCAGCCCAGATGGTTTTCCAGAATTTGTCCGATGTTCATACGGGAAGGTACGCCCAACGGATTCAGCACAATCTGTACCGGTTCGCCGCTCGGCAGGAACGGCATATCTTCGCGCGGCAAAATACGGGAAATAACGCCCTTGTTGCCATGGCGGCCTGCCATTTTATCGCCGACGGAAATTTTACGTTTCTGTGCGATATGTACGCGAACCTGTTCGTTAACTCCCGGAGGAAGTTCGTCACCGTTTTCGCGGGTAAATACTTTTACGCTGACGATTTTACCTGCTTCGCCGTGCGGAACACGCAGCGAGCTGTCGCGTACTTCGCGTGCTTTTTCACCGAAGATAGCGCGCAGCAGGCGTTCTTCTGCGGTAAGCTCGGTTTCACCTTTCGGAGTTACCTTGCCGACGAGGATATCGCCAGGGCGTACTTCTGCACCAATGCGGATAATGCCGCGTTCGTCAAGGTCTTTCAATGCTTCTTCCGATACGTTCGGAATATCGCGGGTAATTTCTTCTTCGCCAAGTTTGGTGTCGCGGGCATCGCAGTCGTATTCTTCAATATGAATGGAAGTAAATACATCAGCCTTAACCAAATCTTCACTCAGAAGAATAGCATCTTCGTAGTTGTAACCTTCCCAAGGCATGTAGGCAACAATTACGTTGTAGCCAAGTGCAAGTTCGCCATGGTCGGTTGCAGGGCCGTCTGCCAGTACCTGGCCTTTAACAACCTTGTCGCCTTTGTAAACAATCGGGCGCTGGTTAACGCAGGTGCCCTGGTTGGAACGTTTAAATTTCAATACGCTGTATTTATCTACGCCGCCGTCATCTTTGCGGATAACGATTTCATCGCCGGTAACGCGTTCTACAACGCCGGCATTTTTAGCCAGAATGCATACGCCGGAGTCAACGGCAACTTTATATTCCATACCAGTACCGATGATAGGAGCCTGAGTGCACAAAAGCGGCACTGCCTGACGCTGCATGTTGGCACCCATAAGAGCACGGTTCGCGTCATCGTTTTCAAGGAACGGAATAAGTGCGGTAGCAATAGATACAACCTGTTTCGGCGAAACGTCCATGAAGTCTACCTGGTCAGGAGGCAGGGAAAGTACTTCGTTCTGGTAACGTGCGGTTACACGTTCGCCTTCAAAGCAACCTTCGTCATCCAAAGGTTCGTTCGCCTGAGCGATAATGTAATTATCTTCTTCATCAGCGGTAAGATAAATAATTTCATCGGTTACGCGCTTGTTTTCTTTATCAACACGGCGGTACGGAGTTTCCATAAAGCCGTATTTGTTAATAACAGCAAAGGTAGAAAGAGAACCGATAAGGCCGATGTTCGGACCTTCAGGTGTTTCAATCGGGCACATACGGCCATAGTGGGAATGGTGTACGTCGCGGACTTCATAGCCTGCACGTTCACGGCTCAAGCCACCGGGGCCCAGTGCGGAAAGACGGCGTTTATGGGTCAGCTCGGCCAGCGGGTTGTTCTGGTCCATAAACTGGGAAAGCTGGCTGCTGCCAAAGAATTCTTTAATTGCAGCAACAACAGGACGGATATTAATAAGCGCCTGCGGCGTAATAACATCAACATCCTGAATGGTCATACGTTCTTTTACAACGCGTTCCATACGGGCAAGGCCGATGCGGAACTGGTTCTGCAAAAGTTCGCCGACACGGCGTACACGGCGGTTGCCCAAATGGTCGATATCGTCGCCGGTGCCAAGGCCGTCCATCAGGTTCAGCAGATAACCGAAGGAAGCCATTACATCTTCAACGGTAATGGTGCGGTGGTCTTCCGGAATATCGGAAGTGCAGATAATTTTCATCGGCTGTTCTTTCAGGCGGATGAAAACTTCTTTCAGGCCGGGGCCTGCAAAAATACCGCTTTCTTCGATTTTATCAATAACATCAAGGTCAATCTTGGTGCCTGCTTCAGCAATAATTTCACCGGTAGATACATCAACCAGCGGCTGATCCAGCACTTTATCCAGCAGACGGCGGCGCCAGCCGAGTTTTTTGTTCAGCTTATAGCGGCCTACGCTGGCAAGGTCATAACGTTTGTTGTCAAAGAAGGTTGCTTCAATAAGTGCGGAGGCGTTTTCCAGTGTAGGAGGTTCGCCCGGACGCAGCTTTTTATAAATTTCAATTAAAGCTTCTTCGCGTGTAGTTGTCGTATCCCTTTCAAGCGTTGCAGCAACGGAAGGATGATTATTAAAGAGCGCTAAAATATCTTCATTCTGGGTTAAACCCATGGCGCGCAGCAAAACAGTTGCCGGCAGCTTTCTGGTACGGTCAACACGTGCATAAATAACGTCATTTAAGTCGGTTTCATATTCAATCCATGCACCACGGTTAGGAATGACTGTTGTACCATACATTTTTTTGCCACTGGGGTCCATCGTAACAGCGTAATAAACGCCAGGTGAACGTACCAGTTGGCTGACGATTACACGTTCGGCACCGTTGATTACAAAAGTACCGGTTTCCGTCATCAGCGGAAAATCGCCCATGAATACTTTAGATTCTTTAATCTCGCCGGTATCTTTATACAGAAGGCGCACGTTTACATTTAACGGCGCAGAATAGGAAGCATCGCGTTCCTTGCATTCTTCTACTGTATATTTAGGCTCACCGAGAGTAAAGCCTTCAAAGGAAAGTTCTAAATTACCTGTAAAATCTTTAATAGGAGAAATGTCATGGAAAATTTCGCAAAGACCTTCTCGCATGAACCACTCATACGATTTTCTTTGGATGTCAATCAAATGAGGCATTGGCAATACTTCATTGATTCTGGCATAACTGTACCGAGTCCTATTACCTACGGGAACCGGTTTAAACATGTAATCCCTCACCCCTTAATGTATATGTTGTCAGGCAGACTTAAACAAGCGCGTTTTTACCATGACAAAAAAAGCAAGGCTCCAAACAATATTCAGGACCTTGCATGTTGTCTCCGATGAACGCACCTCATCTAAATCCATATAAGCACGGTACGGTGCTCAACCACTGAACCCCCGGTACCGGTTGTCAATACCTGCAATCTACTAATGTTGTAGTATGATATGTTATCATATATTTCGCAATTTGTCAATCATACTGACATAAAAAAATTCCGCTGCAATGCAGCGGAATTTTTATTGCCGTTAAGCAAAATTATTTAATTTCTACGGAAGCGCCAGCTTCTTCGAGTTTAGCTTTGAGAGCTTCAGCGTCAGCTTTGGAGATTTTTTCTTTAACAGCTTTCGGAGCTTCGTCAACGATAGCTTTAGCTTCTTTCAGGCCCAGGCCGGTTACTTCGCGAACAACTTTGATTACGTTGATTTTGCCAGCGCCAGCAGCGGTCAGGATTACGTCGAATTCAGTTTTTTCTTCAGCAGCAGCAGCGCCACCAGCAGCCGGAGCAGCAGCTACAGCAACAGGAGCAGCAGCGGATACGCCGAATTTTTCTTCCAGAGCTTTAACGAGTTCGGAAAGTTCGAGGACGGTCATAGATTCAATAGCTTCAATGATTTGTTCTTTATTCATTATAGTTACCTCCATAAATTAGATGTTTTAATTTTATTGTTAAGTTTTTATGCGATAAGCCTCAGCTTATGCGGATTCTTTTTGTTCGCGGATAGCGTCAAGCGCATATACCACTTTGCGGATAGTACCTTGAAGTACATTGACGAAACCGGAAATCGGAGCATTCATGCTGCCAAGCATTTTGGCAACGAGTACTTCTTTCGGCGGCAGTTCTGCCAGAGCTTTGATAGCTGCATCGTCAATAACTTTACCGTCAAGAACACCTGCTTTAACAACAAGTGCTTTGTTTTCTTTAGCAAAATCGCAAATGATTTTTGCTGCGGCAACAGGGTCTTCCGGAGCAACCGCAATAGCGGTGTTCTTTTCAAGAACCGGCTCCAGGCCTTCAATGCCTGCTTCTTGTGCTGCAATACGGAGCATAGTGTTTTTAACTACAATGTAGGTAACACCGGCTTCGCGCATTTTACGGCGCAATGCAGTATCCTGTGCAACAGTCAAACCGCAGAAGTCTACCAGAACAGTGCATTTAGAGTTGGTAAGAAGTTCTTTAATCTCTGCAACTTTAGCTGCTTTTTCAGGTCTAATTGCCATACATCTGCACCCCCTTCTTTATTTTGATATTTTTTATTAAATCAAAAAGACCTCTCGGCCGCAGCCGGAGGTCGCGAAGGTCTATCTTCAACGTCTCCAACCTCGGCTGGCGCTATGCTTACGCGGCTGTGCCGCACCTGCTGTCTATGGCCCGATTATCTTCTGATTTATAAAATTATTTGTCGCTGTTAGCCTTCAGAACGTCAACTTTAACGCCAGGGCCCATGGTAGTAGAAAGAGTGATGGTTTTCATGTACTGGCCTTTTGCTCCGGAAGGTTTAACTTTTACCAGAGTATCGGCAAGTGCAATGTAGTTAGCCAAAAGCTGTTCGTCGGTAAAGGAAACTTTGCCGATAGGAGCCTGTACATTACCTGCTTTATCGGTGCGGTATTCAATTTTACCGGCTTTAATTTCGTTTACTGCACGGGTTACGTCCATAGTTACGGTACCAACCTTCGGGTTAGGCATTAAACCTTTAGGACCGAGGATTTTACCAAGACGGCCAACCATGCCCATCATGTCAGGGGTTGCTACGCAGACATCAAAATCTGTCCAGCCGCCCTGAATTTTAGCGACATATTCTTCACCGCCAACATAATCTGCGCCTGCTGCTTCAGCTTCTGCAACTTTGGGGCCTTTAGCAAAAACAAGAACAGTTTTGCTTTTGCCGGTGCCGTGCGGAAGAACCATAGCGCCGCGAACCTGCTGGTCAGCGTATTTAGGATTAACACCGAGTTTGAAAGAAACTTCAACGGTGCTGTCAAATTTGGTAACGTTAGTTTTCTTTACTAATTCTATTGCTTCTTTCGGAGAATAGAATTTGTCAGCTTCGATAAGTTTCAAAGCTTCCTGGTACTTTTTGCTTCTTTTTGCCATTAACTTTTCCTCCTATGTGGTAATAACGGTTTTTGGCCTCCCACTTAATTAAGTTAACTAATATTATCAGTCAACTACGGTAATACCCATGCTGCGGGCAGTACCTTCAACCATTCTCATTGCAGCTTCAATATCTGCTGCGTTGAGGTCAGCCATTTTGGTTTCGGCGATTTCGCGGATTTTGTCGCGGCCGAGGGTGGCTACTTTTTTCTTGTTAGGTTCGCCAGATGCTTTTTCCAGACCGGCTGCTTTTTTCAAGAGAACCGGAGCCGGAGGAGTTTTGGTAATGAAAGTAAAGGAACGGTCTTCAAATACGGTGATTTCTACCGGGATAATAAGACCAGCCTGCTGTGCAGTACGTTCATTGAACTCCTTAACGAAAGCCATGATGTTTACACCGGCCTGGCCGAGTGCAGGGCCTACAGGAGGAGCCGGAGTAGCTTTACCAGCCGGTACCTGTAATTTTACCATCTTAACGACTTTTTTCGGCATTTATTACACCTCCTTATTCAGCTTCTTCAACTTGAGTAAAATCAACTTCAACAGGTGTTTCGCGCCCAAACATGTCCACAAGAACCTTCAGCTTGCCGCGTTCTTCATTAATTTCGGAAACGCTGCCAAGGCATCCGGCAAACGGGCCGCTTTTAAGGCGTACAATCTGCTGTAATTGTAAATCAATTTTAGGACGGCTTTCTTCCACGCCCATAGAACGCATAATTTGTTTTACTTCCTCATCTGTAAGAGGAATGGGCTTAGTGCCGGAGCCAACAAAACCGGTTACGCCTGGAGTGTTGCGGACGGCATACCAGCTGCGGTCATTAACAATCATTTCTACCAGTACATAGCCCGGGAAAACTTTGCGCTGCACGCTGCGTTTTTTGCCATCTTTGACTTCTATTTCATTTTCCATAGGTATTACAATATTGAAAACTTCGTTTTCCATACCCAGGGAATGAACTTTGCGTTCCAGATTAGCTTTTACTTTATTTTCGTAACCGGAATAAGTATGTATGACATACCAACGTTTTTCTGATTCCATAGCGGTACCGGGAATATTAATTCCCTTCCTCCTTACTCAAACTTATTGTAAAATCAACTGGAAAAGCCCAGCAAAAATACTGTCAATTACCCAAATCAGAATTGCTGAAAGGACAACGGCAATAAATACAACGATTGTATGGGCAATAAGTTCTCGTCTGGTAGGCCAGGTCACTTTTTTTAGTTCAGATTTTGCTTCCCGCAGAAAGCGCATAATGCCGTTGGTGTCTTTCACACCCGGTAATTCTGGAACGGCCATCTTTTCACATCCTTGCTAAAATACCTAGATAAACTCAAACACAAAGATTATTTGGTTTCTTTATGTAAAGTGTGTTTTTTGCAAAATTTGCAGTACTTGTTGATCTCAATACGGTCCGGATCATTCTTTTTGTTTTTGTTAGTCTGGTAGTTGCGCTGTTTGCATTCAGTGCATGCCAAAGTAATCAAAGTACGCATTCGTTACACCTCTCTTGCTGTCAAAATTGCTGGTCTGAAAATTTCACTAATATAGAGTACCACAGTTAACGGGTTATGTCAACAATGTTTAAAAAAATAATCTAAGACCGGGCTGAAAAGTCCGGCCTTAGATATATGTACCGCTAACAGCGTTTAATTATTTTTCTTCAATTGCAGTAACAACACCAGCGCCAACGGTACGGCCGCCTTCGCGGATTGCAAAACGCAGGCCTTGTTCGATTG